>ERZ1673766.26-NODE-26-length-47850-cov-31.170457_pt1 | contig 47850 bp, 39 predicted proteins | sample MGYA00580143_ERZ1673766 | MGnify/ENA primary metagenome ERZ1673766 (study PRJEB41219, sample SAMN04549641) | soil metagenome | isolation source: soil | place: USA:California, San Francisco Bay NWR | collected 2009-02-09 ... | reverse complement strand
CAATTTTAACAAGAGGTGCTGTTGATTTATATGCGTTGTTTGAATGGGGGCTTACCATTTATCTAGAATCGAAAAGGATTACAGTCTTGAGATCATTAACTTAAATCGAAAGTTAAGCTCAATTCATTCTACTATAGTAGAAAAATATGCGGCAAAAAAGAACATCGATTCACTCATTATTGAGTCAAAGAATATAAAAAGTAAAATCAATCATCTCCATATTGAATTAGCAAAAATTGCTGAAGCTCGAAATTCGGTAAATGATCTTGTTAGAACCATTAAGCAGAACTTGGAAACGGAAATTCAAAACTACAATTTATACTATTTATGCCATCTATTCCTTGAAAAAGTGGAAATCGGCCCGAATACATTTATTTATCATGTTCCCTTTGGAGAATTTTTGAAAGTTGGTGAGCCATATGCACTTTATGCATAAATACACTTACTTAATAAATGGGATTTACTTATTGACAGAAACACCTAGACCGAATCTTCAACAGGTAAATTTACCTTTTAATATTTTTAAAGATTCTATTCCTTTAGCAACATCGTATATTCGCTGGTCTGATGATGGACAAACATTCGGCCATTCTTTGCATATCCAAGAATCCGAAATTGTTGCTAGAGCAAAAAGAGAAGGATTTCAAGTTGTCGCATCTTTTATTGAAGAAGCAAAATCCGCCTATCATATTCCTGCACAAAAAAGGGTTCAAATGCAAAATATGAAGCAATTCATTTTAAATAATAAAAATGTGAAAGCTGTCATTTTCTATGAAGAATCAAGAATTACAAGGCTAATTGAAGACTTTGTATTATATGTACTCGGACCAATTAAAGAAGCCCGACCAAATTTTAAAGTATACTCAACGAAGATAGAAGGTGAATGGAACGAAAACAATCCTTATGTTCAAGCAAGATTGTCATTTGCTCATGAAGAATCGGTAGAGAAGTCTCGGAGAGCATCTGATTACCATACGTCTGTAGTAAATTCATCGAAACCCGAACGTCCCGGATCTAGAAATCCCTATGGTTATTCTCTAACAACAAAGGACAATACGATTGAAACCAATGAAAATAAAACCATTGTCATTCTTATCTTTTATTTATACAGTTACGGTTATAGTGATCGAAAAATCGCAAATTTATTAAATGAAGCGGAAATTCCACCGCCAAGTATTGATGCAAAAGGCTGGAGTGATTCAACCGTACGATATATTTTAAACAATCGTTGGTATATCGGTGACCTAGCTTGGTTTACCCGTACCAGTTTTGATAATAGTAAAAAGAAACCAGAGGAAGACATTTTTCTATTCAAAAATCATCATGAACCTTTAGTTGGTGCTAACTTGTGGAATGTCACCCAATTTTTCAGGAATTATAAACAAAATAAGGATCACATGGATAGTCCGTTTATATTGCGTGATTTAATTTATTGCCATGAATGTAAAGAAAAACTGGTAACGAGAAATTCAACTCCAGCTAAGTCCAAGAAAAAATATATGTATTACTGTTGCCCTTCATGTAAAAAGAAAATATCATCTGAAAAAATTCATGAAAGTATATTTGCTGATTTTTCATTAAGATGGGGCAGGGAATTGAAATATTATGAAAAGCAAACGGATAAAATCTTAAATCGATGGAAAAAAGGACTAGAACAAAAAATCAATGACTTGAACGAAAACCTTGAAAAACTAAAATATCTTTTATCCACTCTAGATAAAAATAATGAGTACTATCTGGAGTTAAAAGAAATCTTTGAAATGCAAATATTATCTACTACAAACGAAATACAGGAATACCACACAACAAGAGAACAGATTAATCTTTTGTCAGAAGATGAAATGCAAGCCGAATTAATTGGTCGATTCAAACAAGATATTCATAATTATACAAATGAAGAAAAACGCGCTATATTTCTTTTGGCAATCGAAAAGATAGGAATTAACTTTTCGAAAGATAACCATGTTAGAATTGATTACCGGCTCACACCATATGTGGAGATTGAAGACTTAATGAAGCAGCTAGATATCGAAAGTGCGTAAACTGTTGTCCAATTAATTTGGGCAACAGTTTTTTCTTTAATTAAACTAAAAGTTTCAGCAAAAGATTATGTCATTTATATTCTCTTAATCTTTTCAATTAATTCTTTTCGTTCTTCCAAAGGAAGTGTTTTAATTGCGATTAACAGAGCGTCAATGGTTAACCATTTGCTTTCCTTTTTCAAAAATAACCGAATTCTTTCTTTTAAAGAATCTGATACTTCTGTTTCAATCATCCCTTCTTCAATAAATAGTTGCACAACTTCTTCTATTACTTCAGGAGTAATCTGCTTTTCTCGCTCTTGCAACTCTTCTTCGATTTCCGACCAATAATCTCTTAAAAATTGTTCCCACTGGTCATCCTCCAAGTAAAATAAATCTATATAATAATTCTGGTAAGTAATCTCTCCATCCTTTTCATAGAAATTTCTTTTACCAAAGTTATTATTTTGCTGGGAATATAAAGCTTGTAGATTTTGAACTAACTGATTAAATCGCAAATCCGGTTGCTGCTCCCATATTTTGAACAACAGAGTTAAAATCCTTGGAATCCTCTTCGGATCTCTCACTTTCATATCCCTCCAATACAAAAACATCTGCTTACTTTACCGAATAATTTATCTTAACACTGCTTACTTTACCGAGTAATTCACCGGATGGCTTTTTAAGTAAAATTCAAGGACCGATTAAACCCTTTGATATCAAGGGATTCTTGATAATAATATTCGGTAAAGCAAGCATCGAAGGATACTTCGATGAGTACTTTACCGAATTTGTATTTTACAATATACTCATATTACCGAAATATTAATCACTTGACCTTCATTTAATTATTCTTCCAAGCATAGACTGATTTTGCATAACTATTTTACCTTTTTATTTTCAATATTTATTCTCCAACTATCTTCGTTTGACTATTTTCAGCTAAGGAATCATTAAAGTTTCGGCCTATATTAACAAAAGATTAGTGAAGAAACCTTGTTTAAAAGTTACTTTCTTAGCTCATCTATAAATTTTTCTTGTCCACTGTCATCCAAGTATTTCCAAAATTTCCAACCATTTGTTGAAGTATTACTTTTCCCAGTTAGGGCAAATTTAGCTTTATTAGCTGCAGATGATACTGAATGACTTTCTCCTGAAAATAATACCTTTTGCGATTCAATATCAAACGTTGCATCTACCCTCTTTTTATAATATGTTGCAAAGATTTTGATATTTCCCTTAACTTTGGGTGCCTGATAGTATTCTTTTATAATCTTCTTCTCTTTATCAATAACATTATTTTTAATCAATTCAAATAAAAGTTTGGATCTTTCCTCTACAAATTCAGTATAAAAGTCATCGTATAGCCCTTCAATAATCTCGATTGGAACTAAATGTTCTTTTAAAGTAATATCCAATTTTGCATTTGATTTTTTTATTTCAGATAAATATTGTGATGGGGCCTTCTTTCCCACTTTAATATTTGTAATTTTAGGTATTAAAGTTCTATTTGCAACACAATCGATTAACGACAAAGCTTGGTCGTCATTTTGAAACTTCATCTTTATATAGCCCTTAGGAAAAATATGATGATCTTCTAATTTTTTATTAGCTGTCAACTTACTCGAATTATTCCAATCGGAAAGTCCTTTAGCCTCATAATTAAGTAAATTTAAAATGCCTTTATAAATAACATTTGCCTTTCTAGAATAAGAATAAATATCTTCATATGAAACAATTTGGGACTTCAAACGAGTGAAAATTACCCAATCAGTAATTTTTTTACCATTTGCAATACTTTTTAAAACATTTGAGTCCTGAAGAATAGCCTCATTAGATCCTGATGAATATCTCTGAGAAAATATCGATGCCCAATACCAATACTTAATAAAATCAAATTGCCACTCATTCATTTGAGAAAACTCTTTTTGATTGGACTCTCTTAAGAAAATTATTAATGGGATAACCATGTTTTCATAAGGCATCCAAGACTGAGAAATTATAAAATTTTCATTAAATAAAAAATCTAATACTTGATTATAATGCTCACAAACTTCATTCCAATATAAATTAAAATGTTCATAATTTAAATTAGACAATATGTAGTTTCGATCAATATCTTTTCCATTACTTACAATATATGCAATTGTACGAACAATGATTTCTCTATCAAATTTATGGTTAGGATACTTATCCTCTAATTCATCTATTTTATCTCTAAGATTAAAGCCTTTATATAATTTAGCTGCTAGAATATCAATGAAATTCAATTGAACTCCCTTGCTATTGCTACGCTCAAAAAATAATGCAAATTTTTCATTATCCATGTTTAAAAGATAATATGACAACATTACTTCACTGTTAAATAACTCACCTAATTTTGTACAAAAAATTAAATATCGTCTAAAGTTTTCCTTAGTTTCTTTTTCATCCATTCCTGCAATAAAAGAAAGATTTTCAAAAAAACTTTCCTTTATATCATCTTCAAACATTCCACCTTTTGAGATTTCATATGCATCAGATATCTTTATAGAAAGTCTATCTTGATCTTCTTGTAATGAAAATTCAAAAAGCATCTCTTCAAGTGTTCGCTCTCTAAACTGTTTATTTTTAATTTCTTCCTTCAGTTCTACTTCATTTTTCGCAATAAACCAAATATCGTCTATTCCTTTCAACGCTCTATATAATGATGTAACACGCTGCTGTCCATCGAGTATCAGCCTAAAATTTGATGTTTGTGATTTTTGATTAATCTCTTCTTTATTGAAAGAAGTTATTTTTAACTTTCTTCGACTTCCTTTTCCTTTTCTAGGTCTAATATCGATTTCCCTAACCGTAATTTCAAATGTTGGTTTCCCATAAATTATGGATCCAATAAATATATCTCTAACTATAGAGTCAAATAAATCACAAGTTTTTCTTAATTCCCAAACAAAATCACGTTGAAATTCCGGGAGTACTATATTCTCTTTATCTATGTTTTCTACAAGGTTCCTTATAGATTCAGTTTGTTGTGGCGTATTCAATTTCACTCCTCCAATTTACACTAGTTTCTTAATTTCTGGTTTTCTTTTGAACTATAAATAGGCACCTAAAATTTATATATTCTTAGATGCCTATCTTAGTTGTTTTATGCCCCTGTCACTCCTTCCGCATTACGATTAATCTCATCAATAATCCCAATAATTTTTCTTGCATCGTCCATATTATCTTTGAACAATTCAACAATACTGCCAACTGATTTGAATGGTTCTTGTTGTAAGACTTTTTTATCGAGTGTTCCGTTCTTTATTACGTAATCAACAATGTGTTTAACAAATCGAATTTGGTTTAGATTTAACCGCTCCTCTGAAAGGAATTCGGAAAATGCTTCGTTGGCTGCTTTCGGATCCAAGCCAACAATTTGCCGAACTAGTTTTGTAATCGGCGTGTCACCAAAATCTTTTTCGTAATCTTCTCTCGTACCAAGTTCTTTCCAAAGTATATCTTCAAGCATTTTTACATCTTGGGCTGTTAGTGGTTTATTATGGTACAGTTTGTAAATCGCCATTTGGTCTTTATGTTCATTTAAATAATATTCTACTTTCTTCCGGTAATTTTGTAAATCATTTACATTGAACATCGAAGCGTTTTCTTTTACTTCAATCACTTCATCTTGGAAGTTTGTATAGTAAATTTTCTGAGTTTCTTTTTCGATAAATTTAATTAAATCTCTTAATGCTTCACGCACTTCATCTAACTCAAAAATATCAGCACTATCCCAAAATTCTTCTGTTAACACTTTATCAATGATGTGCTTTTGCTCCAATACTTGTGGGATTGTACCAAGTTTAGAAAGTGCTTCCGCCGTTTGAATGACGCTGCGAATTGGTTTTGTGGCATTGTTCGCTTGTAATTTGGCCAGTTCAATCGTATACATTAATAAATCAAAACGTTTAGCAAATTCATCATCTTGAACTGGGACAATGATCGGTGAGATATGTTCTTTAATTTCATTCGTATCAAGAACTGATAATGACACCCAATTGTCCTTATTTTTATATTTCTCCACATATTGCAGATGTTGTCTAACACGGAAATTGTCATTATCAAGCGCAAGAACGTCCCTTGTTACTTCATGGACTAATTCACTGCGATGTTTGATATATTCTTCTGTTTGATACTCAGTTCCTTGTAATTCACGGATAATATCCACTTTGGCATTGAATAGTTTTTCTGTGAGGCTTTTACCAACTTGAGTTTCCATTCCCTTTGGATTTTCACGGAAAAACTCAAAGTTTCCGCAATAGTCAAAGATTAGGAAATGCGTTTTATCTTGTCCAATTCCAAATAAATCTGGACAAAGCCGTGTTCCACGACCAATCATTTGCCAAAACTTTGTTTTCGAACGAACCTTTTTAAAGAATACAAGATTAACCACTTCTGGTATGTCCACACCTGTATCAAGCATGTCCACAGATACAGCAATTTGTGGCATTTTACTTTTATCTGAAAAGTCATCTATTAATGTTTGAACATATTTTATGCTATAATCAATGACTCTAGCAAAATCTCCACCATACTCTGGGAACAATGCGTCAAACCGTTCTACGATTCTTTCGGCATGGCGATGATTTTTCGCAAAAATAATCGTTTTGCCTAGCTTGTCTCCGCCTTCTACATGAATGCCTTTGTTCATTAAATCTTTCAGAACCATATCGATGGTGTTGTCATTAAAGAGCCATTCATTTAAGGCAGAGCTGTCAATATCTTCCCTAAAATCTTCTTCATCAAAGGTTTCTTCATATTTTTCTTTATCTTCTTCCGATAAATCATCGTAATGAATACCTTCTTCTAGAAACCTTGTCTTTGTTTCAATTGTTCGGTAATCAACTAAAAACCCATCTTTTACAGCTTGATCCAGCTCATAAGCATAAGTCGGAACACCATTTTCCATTTCAAACACTTCATACGTATTTTTATCAATTTCATCTTTTGGAGTTGCCGTTAAGCCGAGTAAAATTCCATCAAAATAATCGAAAATGCTGCGGTATTTTTTATAGATACTTCGATGCGACTCATCAATGATGATGAGATCAAAGTGTCCAACGGTAAATAGTTTTTTGCCATTTTTTCTTTTCGCCTCATCGATGGCATTCATCATCGTTGGATATGTAGAAAAGACGATTCGGCTTTCCTCTGGGTTATCCTTGTTATCTAAAAGATTGCATAAAGGTATACTTGGCAGTAAGTTATTAAAGTTACGATATGCTTGGTTTATTAAAGCTTTACGATCTGCTAAGAAGAGAACATTTTTCACCCAATTATGCCGAGTCAAAACATCGACAATTGAAATTGCTGTTCTCGTTTTTCCACTACCTGTAGCCATTACAAGAAGTGCTTTTCTTTGATTACGACTCAATGCATCACAAACAGATAAAATGGCTTCTTTTTGATAATAACGGTTACTAATATCATCATTTATTTGTACATTTGATAATGGACGCTTCATTTGGCGACGTTCGATTAACAAACTTAGTTCTTCTTTATTGTAAAATCCAGAAACTTTTCTTGGCGGATACTGATCATGCCAAATATACGTTTCAAAGCCGTTCGAATAGAAAATCACCGGGCGAACACCTGACATTTTTTCGATACAATCAGCATAAAGTTTGGCTTGTTGGCGACCAATTTTTGGATCCTTTGACGTTCTTTTTGCTTCTACTACAGCAAGAGGCTTCCCATTATCTCCAAATAAAACATAATCAGCGAATCCTTTACCTTCTTTGTTGGGCATACCTACTACTGGATATTCTCGAATGATATCTTTACTAAATTCCCAACCTGCGAGTTTCAAGTCTAAATCGATATATTTTAGTCTTGTTTCAAATTCATTTAATTGATCAACTTGGAAGTTATTTTCTTTCGTATTATGTTCACGTTTTTCTGTGACCTTTTTACGAAGATGTTGGTTTTCCTTAATAATTTCTTCAAGTTTCCGGTCCTTTGCACTTAATTGTTCATATAAATCTTGTAATTCTTTCGGTCGGACCTTCTTTTCTTCTCCAACTGGAAGCAAGGATTCATCAAATTCCCCAGCGGTAAATTCATCAGAATAACAATAATCAATCCATGCAATAAATTGAAATAGATGATGAAGGGATAAAACAGCTTCATCACGTGTAATTGGTACATTGGTATGGACTGCTTGATTACCAAGTTTTACTACATACTTCATCATTGGTAATAATTCTTCATCAATAATACCTAGAAATTCTCGGTCATGAATCAAACTAGAAAGATTATCTTGATAAGGAACTTCCAACGCACCGTCATAACTATAGACCCACTTAACTGCTAGCTCCAGCGCACGTCGTGACTGAATCGCGCTAACAGCGGGACTTACAACTAAACCTTTCTCCGCTTCAATACAGGCATTGGTAAAATTGCGATATTGCTGCTTTTCTTTTAGAAAGCTAAAGTTTGACACGTAGACACCTCCTTTGATTAAAGGTTAGGAACTTTTTCTTCGGTAAATAATTCACCTTTGAAGGCACGTTGCATAAGGGAATTATAATTTTCTTCTAGCAGCTTTAACCCTTTATTTAGCAACTCTCTTCTCTCTAATATATTTGATATTATTGAGGCAAATTTATCTTGCAAATCTCTTGGTGGTATATAAATCTTTATCCTTTTTAATTCTTCAGCATTGATATTCGCCATACCCACTATATTTTTTGCCATTGAATAAAGTAGAGTTTTTCCGTATTTAGAATTTAAAAATCCAGATATAAACTCACTATTTGCCTTTTCATTTGGTACTAGTTTAACTAAATATCCAGCATAGGCCATTGGTAATTCTTCACGGTAAACAGCAGTTTTGCCTACAAGTTCCTTACTATTTGTCCTATTAAATAATAAATCACCTTTATGAACCAAATATTTCTCAGCTTCTGAATCATCTAAATCAATATATTTCATATCATTAAAATCTAGAAACCCATTATAGGTAATGTTTCCCATTCTTAATATTGGATACTTTCCTTTATTTTCACTTGCCTTTTTACTAGTTCCATATTGTGTTTTTAAAGTAATGTCCTTAATGGTTCCTACTGGCCAATTTTTAGGGTTCTTATATGGATCCCCAAACATCTCCAAAAACACACTTTGCGTTAATTGGTCTAATGCTTCGATTTGGGCTTTGCGTTTTTCTATCAATGATTTTGCCTTATCTAATGTATTTGAAATGCATTTTTGTCTCTCTACTGAAGGCAGAGGTATGACGATATTCTCTAGGGCTTTTCTAGAAACATGTGGAATAGTCGCTCCAGTACAAGTGTCCCTTAAATATTGATTTTTAGATTGCAAAAACTTACCTACATAAGGTATATAGACGTTTTTATCTTCTGTTTCCAAAATGGCTAATGTGCTTCCTATCGCCCCTTCAAGTCCATAAGAAACAGTACCAGCATTAGCACCGTCCCAAGCAATAATTATGTGATTTTTATTTGCAATTACATAGTTTTCTTTTGGCAAACAAAACTTCGGATTATTATCATCTCGTAAATCTTCAATTTGAATATATCTTATAGAATCATCTGAAGTGGTTTCTACTTGCTCTACTTTTTTTCCTTTTCTAATTGAGAATAAATCTTTAAGTAACATCTTCTTCATATTTATTAACTCCTTAAAAGCTTCTTTAACTCGTTAATTCCCTTCATTATTTCTTCTTCCAGATCTTCAACTTTTTTAATTATTATGTTTGGATCCTCATATTCGACTTCTTCATATTCAATTTCTTTATACTTATTAATCGACAAATCATAGTCGTTTTCCCGTAGTTCTTCAACCGGTACGAAGAAGGATTGTTCTGTCCGTTTCCTTTCTTTTTCCGCTTCTAAATTGTTAAATCGTTCAATTATATCCGGTATATCATTCTCTTCAATCGGGTTACGCTTGTCGTCCAATGAAAATCCATCTGCTTTCATATCATAGAACCAGACATTATCTGTTCCACCCGCGCCAGTTTTTGTGAAAATCATAATCGCCGTTGAAACTCCTGCATATGGTTTGAAGACCCCACTTGGCATTGAAATAATGGCTTCCAATTTATGGTTATCAATGATTTCCTTTCGTATCGTTTTGTGTGCTTTTGAACTTCCAAATAACACACCATCTGGAACAATGACCGCAGCCCGACCACCCGGTTTTAAAATTCGAATAAATAAGGATAAGAATAATAATTCCGTTTTTTTGGTCTTTGCAATTTTTAATAAATCGTTCGAAACCGCTTCATAATCCAATGATCCTTTGAATGGAGGATTTGCCAGCACTAACGTATATTTTTCTTTATCTTTATTAATTTCAGAAAGAGAATCTCGATAGTCAATTTTTGGATTGTCCACACCATGCAGCATCATGTTCATGGCACCAATCCGTAGCATTGTCCGGTCCATATCATTTCCGTAGAACATGGTGTTATGATAATGTTCTTTTAAGCCTTGAACAAGGAACATGTCATTGTGATGTTTACGTAAGTATTCGCTTGCTGCAACTAAAAATCCAGCAGTCCCCATTGCAGGGTCAATAATAATATCCTCTTGCGTTGGTTTCATGAGTTCAACCATCATTTGAATAATGTGTCTTGGTGTACGGAATTGTCCATTTGTACCAGATGTTGATAATTTGGAAAGTAGATACTCATATAAATCCCCTTGTACATCCCGGTCATCTAAAGGAAGATTGTCAATTCCTTCGACAATTTTTGCCAACATATTCGCTGTTGGGATTAAAAACATCGCATCTCCCATGTACTTGGAGTATGCTGAATTATCTTTACCATGTAAATTTTTAATGAAAGGAAAAACTTCATCGGAAACAACACGATACATTTCTTCTGGGGATCCGAGCTGTTTAAAACGGTGCCAGCGCAAGTGTTGTTTATCTTCTGGAAAGATTCCTTCAAAAGGAATGCCTAAAATTTCCCCTTCCTTCTCTTTAATCGTTTCCGCTTCATCCAAACTTTTTATAAATAAAAGATAAGTAAATTGTTCGATAACAGTTAGTGGATTTGTAATTCCACCTGTCCAAAACGTTTCCCATATTTTATCTACTTTATTTTTAATTTCCCCTGTAATCATATAACTTCCTCCTGCTGCATCTAATATATCTTCATTATACCTATTTATCTCATTTTATTAAAAGGATAATCATGGAGACCTATAACTATTTACCCGATTGATTAATCCAAAATATCTTAAAAAATTTTAAAATCCTATTAAAATACATTGAATCGATAAGTATAATGTTTCAGAACAAATCGGTTAATCAAAAAATCAACTAAAAAATTTTTTTAAAAAATTCCTTTTTCCTCTTCAAATATGAAAAAACGAAGATACAATGCTTTATGCAAAACGGGAAATACAAATAACTAAGGAGATGAATTTGCTATGCAATGTGCAGCATATATTCGAACTGCAAGTTAATGTCATATAGATAGACATATAAGAAAGCAAACAGAGATGTGAAGTCGGAGAATTAAATTCGTTATAAACATTCAAAACAAGCACGCAGTTAATAAAATATTCGATCACACTATAAAAGGTGAAATCCGCAGAGGCTATATGACCATCTGCTAATGATTAGTTAAAAATTTCTATGGATAAAGAAAAGGAGAAGAAAAATGATTAACAACCAAGGAAATCTAAAGGGATTTCTCTATATAAGAGTGAATCATCCATCAAAACTTTCAACAGAAGGACATTCACAGCTAACTAATTTCTTATTTGAGTATAGAAGAAATCGTTACAATGGAAAGGGAAATACCTATAAACATCGCATTGAAGAATATTTGTACAAAGTCAAATAAATAGTGTAACCCAATAAAAAGCGAGAACCGCAGAGGTTACGTAACCATTCACATTGTTGGTTATGTAATTCTGCGGATTTTTTTATATTGAAAAATTATAAAAGGGAGAGCGATAAATCATGAATAGATCAGAAAACACCGTTGAGCGAATTTTTGCAGATACTTCGCTCACCTTCATGGATGTTATAAATTCCATTATTGATCATAAAATTGAAGAACTCGTCAATAATGCTAGTAAGGTAAACACTGCTACATCTCAAAAAGACGAGAAGGAGTATGATTCAAAATGAGATGTGCAGTATATGTTCGTGTTTCTACCGATAAAGAAGAACAAAAAGATTCCTTAAAATATCAGCAAGAACTATTTTATAACTATATATCAGAAAAAGGTTGGGATATTTACTACTTTTATATCGATGTTGAAAGCGGGACGACGGCAAAAAGAGAAGAACTTCAAAAACTTATTGAAGATGCTCAGGCTAAGAAGTTCGATATCATTCTTGCTAAAGAGTTATCACGCCTTGCCCGAAATGGAGAATTATCCTATAAAATCAAAAACTTATGCGAAAACCAAGGGATTCACATTATTACATTAGATAATGCCATCAATACATTAACAGGGAACACTCATATGTTTGGCCTTTATGCATGGATGTACGAACAAGAATCTCAAAACACGAGTAATCGTGTGAAAGAGACATTAAAAACTCGAGCAAAAAATGGACTTTTTAAAGGTTCGAATCCTCCATATGGGTATGAAGTAAGAGATGGAAAATTGTATATCCGAAATGATGAAACACCAAATATTGTTAGACGAATTTTCAAAGAATATTTGGAAGGAAACGGACGACAAAGTATTGCAAGACGGCTATATAACGAGGGAGTTCCAACCCCTGCTCAAATAGCTGGAAAAGCAAACGCTGGAGATAAATGGCATGATTCTACCATTAGATGCATCTTGACAAATCCCCATTACGTTGGGGATCTTGTTCAAGGAAGAACAACGACAGTAAGTGTAACAAGTAAAAGAAGAAAAAACGTTCCTAAAGAAGAACAATTTATTATCAAAAATGCACATGAGCCAATTATATCTAGGGAAACGTTTGATGCTGTCCAAAATCAATTAGAGCAGAGAAGAAAATATATTACAGCACCCAAGATACATCTTTTTACTAATGTCCTCTTTTGTGCCGATTGTGGTACAGGTATGTGGTTCCGAAGCAATCGAGACGGATACATTTGTGGGGCTTATGCGCGTCATGGAAAAAAAGCTTGTACCGCCCACACAATAAAAGAGGATTTTTTAAAAGAAACAATTCTAAATGACATAAAATCCTTAATTCATCAAATTGACAAAGAGCAATATATAAAGAAGATGGAGAGAAAATCGAAAAGTACAAAATCGGATTCTCAAAAGAAAATCAATAAGATTAACAAACAGATGGATGTTTTAAAAAATCGAAAAAGGAAATTCATCAACCTGTTAGCTGACGGAATCATTACCAATGAAGAATATCAAGAGAGTATTGAAGCAACGAACAAGGATTTAACTGAATTAATGGAACAGAAAAATGAACTTCTTTCATTGATGGAAAGCGAGGATGTAATCGAAACAATTGAAAAGCTCAAAAAGGAATTACTTCAATTCCTAAATTTCGATGAATTAACCGAGGATATTCTCCATCGACTGATTAATCGAATCGAGGTAAAAGAGGACGGTACACCAATAATTCATTACCGGTTTACCACACCAAAAATAGAATAGAGGCAAGAGAGAAACCTTATCTTGCCTCATTTTTTCATTTTAAAACTATCTGCGAAACGCACTCCACATGCATGGTCATCGGGAACATGTCTACCGGTTGGACTTCCAAGGTTTGATAGCCGCCTGTTTCCAATATACCTAAATCCCGAGCCAATGTTGCCGGATTGCAGCTTACATAAACAACCCGCTTCGGTTTCATTTCAATAATTGTCTTAAGCAACGCCGCATCGCAACCTTTTCTTGGCGGGTCCACGACGATAACATCCGCATGAATTCCTTCCTTTGCCCAATTTGGAATCACGGTCTCAGCCTCTCCCACCGTAAATTCCACATTCGTTATCCCGTTCAAATCAGCATTCTTTTTCGCATCATTAATTGCATCCGGGACTACTTCCACCCCGTACACCTTTTTTGCCTGTTGTGCCAAGAATAATGAGATCGTTCCTATTCCGCAGTAAGCGTCAAACACAATTTCCTCACCGGTAAGACCTGCATATGCCAACGCCTTATCATATAAAACCTTCGTCTGTACCGGGTTCACTTGGTAAAAGGATCGTGGTGAGATAGCAAATTTGACATTTCCGATATAATCATATATCACATCTTGCCCCCAGAGCACCTGCGTTCTTTCTCCTAAAATTACATTCGTCCGCTTTGGATTTACATTATGGACAATCGATTTAACATTCGGTAATGCAGCCACAATTTTTCCAACAATTTCCTCCCGATGGGGCAATTTTTCCGTCCTTGTGATAAGAACAATCATTAACTCGTCCGTTTTCCGTCCGAAGCGCGCCATAATGTGCCGCAACACCCCGGTATGCGCTTCTTCGTTGTATGCCGCAACTCCAAGTTCACTACAAATTTCTTTTACAATCTTAATCGCATCATTAATGGCCTCCATGTGAATAACACTTTCATCCGTATCAATAATTTCATGGGTGCGTGGTTTATAAAATCCGGTAATCAACCGTCCATTCCTCTCACCAACCGGAACTTGCGCCTTATTCCGATAATGAAAAGGTTGCTCCATACCAATAATCGGATGAATATTCACATCTTGCAACTTTCCGATTCTCGTTAGTGTCTGTTCCACCAAGTTTTGTTTAAATTGAAGCTGACCTTCATAAGACATATGATGAAGTTGACAACCGCCGTATTTGTGCATGTCCTCTTTTGGAATCTCTACGCGGTACGGACTTTTTTCCCTAATTTCGATCAATTTCCCATAACCGTAGTTCTTTTTCACATTTAAAATTTTAATTTGCGCAGATTCACCCGGCAGCCCACCCGGAACAAATACCGGGAAGCCGTCAATTTTTGCTACCCCTTGTCCTTCATGGGTTAAATCAACAAATTCTACATCTATGTAATCATTTTTCTTTACTGGTATTGTTTGACTCATTTTATCCACCTTTACTCCTCTGTTTTTCATCCATCTGCCTGTTATCAAGTAAAACTATATCAAAAATAGAAGGACAAAGGAAATAGCTAAACAAAACCAAATAACCTATCTAATTAAGGCTTAGTTGTTGGTGTCACATAAGTCAGTTCATTATAGGGAATGATGAAACTTAAGGGTGAATGCTAAAAAATGTTAAACGGAGATTTTTGACCTTTTATCGCTATTCTTTGTGGTTGGTTAATGACAGGATTCGGGCAAATATATAACGGTCAATTATTAAAGGGGCTTTTATTCGGAATCCCCAATACGACTATTAATTTTTATGGGCATTTAAATGAAGCCCTGTTGTACGCATTTTTAGGTAATATTGAAAAGTCGCAAACGATATTAAACTACCAATGGATTTTATTTTATCCAGCTATTTTTGACATATCACATAGGGATGCATATGAAGTTAGTTATGAAATTCAACGAAAATGCGCGCCTCCTGCTTCACACAAATTGCCTTTCATTTTATCCGGAATGTTTGCGACGGTGGGGATAATTTTTGGTTCCAAATACTTTCCCGGACCTATATATTTAGGGCTTGGCGGTTACCTGGTTGGTGGCTTAATCGGAGTCATTCTTATAAATTAGGTAAACCTTCTTGAAGTCAATTTCACGCAGCATTCATTTTTAAGCCGGCTTCACTCTTATTTTTTAACTTTGAGACAAAACCGATTCAAACTTCGAGGCCACTGAAAAAGTGCGAAATAATCTTGCTAAGTACCGTATTTTGATATATTTTCGGGTTTTATCATACTATATATTGTGTTAGTGAATGTAATCAAATAGTTTTTCAGTGGCCTCTCAAACTTCGGCAGTTTTGCCTCATAGGTGGACTCTTATCTAAACGCGGTGGGGCTTTTTTTAATTATTTGAAGTGATATACCCCATTGAACTGCTCTAAAAGACAATTCGATGGCGGTTTTCTCATAAAAATCGGCTCACTTCTGAATGCGATGGGACTTTTTTTCAATCATTTGAAGTGAGCCCCCATTGAACAAACTCTATAAGACAACCCAATGGCAGTTGTCTCATCGATCGACTCGCTTCCGAACGTTGCACATGTTCATTTACAGTTATTCCCTTTTCTCATTCATTTTTCGTTAACTGCATGGCTTTTTTAATATCTTTAAATGAACTGGATTTCCCGTACAAGAGGACGCCGCCTTTATAAACTTTTGCCCCGAAAATAGCGAATAAAATAATGGTGACCAGCAAAATAACAATTCCAAGGATCGGCTCCCAAATCGGTAAATTCAGCATTCCCACTCTCATGAACATCAGCATGGGCGTAAAGAACGGAATATAAGAAGTTACTGTAATAAACGTCGCATCCGGCTTCACTAGACCGAACATGGCAATCATAAAACCGATAATCAGCAAATACGTCATCGGTGTGATTAACTGATTCACATCTTCAATCCGACTAACTAACGACCCTAAAAACGCCGCTAATGTTGCATACAAGAAATAACCCAGCAGGAAGAAAACAAAAGCATACACAAGGGTTGCAACCGGAACATCACCGAACCCATATACATCAAAAAAACCGCCCTCCATTGAATCCATATTTTGTTTTAATGAAAAATAGGCGACTCCTAACATGAGAGCAAGTTGCAATAACCCAAGCAAGCCGACACCTAAAATTTTCGCAAACATCTGCTTGATCGGCGGCACACTGGAGATTAAGATTTCCATGACCCGTGATGATTTTTCGGTAGCCACTTCCATCGCAATCATATTCGCATACATAATAACGGCAAAATAAATAACAAATAAAAGTACATACACTAATCCTCTCGCCTGGCTTAGCTCTTCTTCGGTCTTTGCATCTTTTTCCAATGCAACTTTTTTCAGGGAGACAGGCTCGTACAATTTCGTAAGCTGTTCTTGAGATAAGTTCATTTGGGTTGCAGCCATTTGGGTCTTCATCTGCTGCAGTCCATTTTCCAGCGATGATAACAATGAGGTATTAGAAATGGTTAATGATCGATAAACCGCTGCCGGCAAATTCTCTTGATTATTGGAAAGAACGAGTACACCATCAAAGTCGCCGTTTTGAACCTGTTTATCAGCCTTTGTTTTATCCCCGGTAAATTTTTTCAATTGAATATCTTTATCGATTGCTTTTAACTGATTTTGAAATGGGTCAAACAGTACCCCGGTTTCATCAATAACCGCAATTTTTTCACCTTCTTCTCCTTTATTAAAGAAATCAATAATATTAGTAATATTCGCCAGCAGAACAATAATCAGAAGAGTAATAACCGTTGTCACGATAAAAGACTTGGTTTTTAATTTAGTTAAAAAAGTATGAAAGAAAATGATCCAAAACTTATTCATAGGAAGCACCTACTTTCTCAATGAAAATATCATTCAAAGAAGGTTCCTCCAGGGCAAATTTCCGAATAAACCCTCTTCCTACAATCTCCTGTAAAATACTGCCGGCAACCTCTTCACCTTCAATTTGCAGTTGAATACCTTCTGGAGTGACAGACGACTTACGAACACCCGGGTATTCTTTCAAAAAACTTACATCAAAGTCTGCATGAATGATTAAATTTTTCTTGCCAAAGGACTGTTTAATTTCCTTTAGAGAACCTTGGAGCACAGTTTTTCCTTTATTCAAGATACATAAATTCTCACATAATTGTTCGACATGCTCCATTCGGTGGCTGGAAAAAACAATTGTTGTACCGCTTTCCTTTAAATCTAAAACAGCTTGCTTTAATAGCTCGACATTGATCGGATCGAGCCCGCTAAATGGCTCATCCAAAATAAGTAAAGATGGCTTATGCAGGACGGAAGCGATAAACTGAATTTTTTGTTGGTTCCCCTTCGACAGTTCCTCCACTTTTTTATCGGCATAGTCAGGAACTTTGAACCGTTCCAACCATCTCCCCAACTCCTTTTCAGCCTCTTGCTTACTCATTCCTTTTAATCTAGCTAAAAAAATCAATTGCTCTTTAACCTTTTGTTTCGGATAAAGACCACGTTCTTCCGGAAGATAGCCAATATTGTCACTTGTTGAATAATCAACCGGCTTTCCATTCCATGAAACATTTCCGGAACTGGCATCCATTAAGCCTAGTATGATTCGAAAAGTTGTTGTCTTTCCCGCTCCATTCGCGCCTAAAAAACCAAAAATCGTCTTTTCAGGAATCGAAAGCGACAAATCATCAACAGCTGTATACTTTCCAAATCGCTTTGAAACATGCTCGATTTCTAAAGCCATGTCCTTCCTCCTTTAAGCAAAATAAAAGCTTGTCACACCTTTATTTTAAGGTGTTTAACATAATAAAGGGAAACTTCTATTTTATCAGTGTCGTTTTCCGCTACCGTTCGGACCAAGTTCTCACATAATAAAGGGAAACAGCAGAAAACGGTATCCTCACTGATTGTTCGTTACCCAAATCAGATGTGTGCTGCGGGAATCCCTTCCCCACTTGTCTTCCTCTTCGAATGAATCATCCGGTGAAAGTACAAGATTTGCCGTTAAAGGGGAATTTTCCCAACCTTAAAATAAAGCCGTGACAAGTTATAGATTCATTAATTGTTGCTTAATATCATTATAACAGAAGGTGGAGACGAAAAAATAGGAAAAATTGGAAAATATTTCATTATCGTTTGGGCAATAATCAAAAGCGGAGCCTGACATTTTTCCCCACTTTGCGGACGCCACTGAAAAAGTTCAAAATAATCTTGCTAAACACCGTATTTAGATGTATTCCCGAGTTTTATTATACTATATATTGTGTTAGTAAAACTTTTTAAATAGTTTTTCAGTGGCCTCCACTTTGCGCCGTATGACGTATTACGTTATCCATGGCACTGACTTTTTTCTCATCACTCATTTTCGGTTTCGCACCGTTTCTCAATCGATAAAAGAGGAGCCTGGCCCCACCGTATTACATTCTCAAATACCGGGGGACAGGCTCCTTTTTAATTAATCTTCTACGATTTCTTTCCGATTTTTCTTCAATAGTTTTGAAAGTACTTCATAAACGATTGGTACGATGACCAACGTCAATAACGTTGAACTAAACAGACCACCAATTACGGTAATGGCCAAGTCTCTTGACATGAGGCCCCCATCGCCTCCAATTCCAAGTGCCATCGGTAGCATAGCACCAATTGTCGCAATCGCCGTCATTAAAATCGGGCGCAGACGGGTTGCACCGGCTTCTAGGATGGCTTCACGCATTGCTAAGCCTTCCCGTTCCTTGTGAATAATTCGGTCCACAAGAACAATGGCGTTTGTAACAACGATTCCGATTAACATTAACAATCCCATCATTACCTGTACCGAAATGGTATGTCCGGTAATGTACAACCCGATGAATGAACCAATAACGGTAAAAGGCAGTGAGAAGAGAATGGCGAACGGTGCCATGCCTTCACCAAACGTTACCACTAAGATGAAGTAGACGATGGCAATAGCTGCAAGCATGGCGACACCTAATTGTGTAAAGGTTTCAGCCATATCTGCCGCAACACCGGATACTCCTGTTGTAACACCTTTTGGTAAGTCAAGATTTTCAATTTTTTTATCAGCTTCAGCATTTACTTTTGATATATCCTTACCGATAACTGTCCCTGAAACGGTTGCGTAGTATTCACCTTCTGAACGAGTTAATGTATTTAATGTCGTTCCTTCTTCTACATCCACGAGTTCGGACAAAGGAATCTTCGTACCAAGCGGTGTATTTATTGGCGTTTGTAATAAATCTTCTACCGTATCCGGAGTTACTTTTGCATCTCTTTGTATCACAACCTCAATTTCATCACCATCATTTTCAACCGTTGTTAATACTTCTTTATTACCTTCGTTAGATAATGCCGTGGCTATCTGGGCTGTGGTTAAGCCGTACTGAAGCACATGATCTTGGGATACTTTAAAGACATTTTCCACATATGGATCTTCAATATCTGATGTGACATCCTCCAAGTCTTTTATATCAGATAATTCACCTTCAACTTGTTTGACAGCAGTCATTAAATCATCCAAATCTTCACTATAAATCGTGTAGCTTAACTCATTGGAGTTTATACCACCTGTACTAAAGTTTTGTGATGTCCATTCACCTGACTGATTTAAGTTTGTTACATAATCTTCAATTTCTTTTCTTACTTCAGGGAAATTTTCCATATCTTCATCAAAGATTATGTACATTAATGCCCCATTTCTGCCACCCATCATCATGGAAGCGGCATCGACATTTTTAGAGTCATTAATGGACAACTGTAAAGATTTGATATCATCACGCTTTAATAATTTCTTTTCAACTTCTGCGACATTGGCTTCGGTTTCTTCTTTTAACTCACCCGCTTTAGGCGTATACGTTATAAACATCATCTTCTCTTCAGAAGAGCCCAAGAAACTGAATCCAATGAGAGGTGTGAGTGCCAGTGACCCGGCTAATAAAACCATAGCGATCACCGATGTAATCACTTTATGATTTAAAACTTTTTCTAAAACGCCTTTATACCATTTTGCAAGGGTTCCAAGTCCTTTATGGCTTTTCTCTGTTTTTTCACCATACAGTTTTTTACGGAATAAAGTGTGTGACAGAGTTGGCACGATGGTAATCGCAACAAGCAATGATGCACCTAGAGCAAAAGTTATTGTTAAAGCAAATGGCATGAACAATTCGCCAACCATTCCGCCAACAAATATGAGCGGTGCAAAAACAGCGACTGTAACTAATGTAGAAGACAAAATTGGCCTAAACATTTCAATTGTTGCTTCTCGAATTAAGGCACGGCCGCGTAGTTTTTCATCTTTTAAATGCAGACGTCGGTAAATGTTTTCCACAACGACAATTGAGTCATCAATTACCCGTCCGATCGCAACCGTTATTGCACCTAATGTCATAATATTTAAAGTAATATCCAGCCAGTGTAACAGCAATAAAGCCATTAAAATGGAAACCGGAATGGATATGATTGAAATAATAGTCGATTTCACATCGCGTAAAAACAGCAGGATGATGAGAACGGCAATTAATCCGCCAAATAAGGCTTTTTCAATCATTGTGTATACGGATTGTTCGACCGGTTCTCCTTGGTCAAGTGTTACATCCACTTTTAAACCGTCAATTTTCGCTTCTTCATCCTTAATTAAATCTTTTACAGCATTAACTACAGTGACAGTATTGGCTTCTTGACCTTTGACAATTTGAATGGCAATCGCGTCTTTCCCATTTGTCCGGGAAATCGATTGAACTTTACCGACTGTCTCAATTTTTGCAATATCACCAAGTTTTACAAATGGAACCGGGTTTTCAGCAGTCGGTGTGACAGGGATGAGCATTTCTTTCAGTTGGTCAACCGTTTTTATATCACCGTCAATGGCAACAGCTTCTTCTCCCTCTTTAAACTCATAAAGGCCTAAAGATAGCGCCATGTCGCTCGCCTTTACCATATCCTTTACAGTATCTTCCGAGAGCCCCAGCGCAGCCATTTTTTCTTCATCAAAATTGAACTCCACTTCTTTAATATGCTGCCCGGTAATTTCAGCGGAAGCTACACCATCAATTTTTTCAATCTTAGGTAAAAGAATATCCTCAACTGTTGATGTTAATTCGACAATATCTTCTTCTGTACTGCTAACCGAAAGAGCAAGAACCGGCATCATATTCATATTGATCGCCATAATCGTAGGCTGCTCGACTTCTTCCGGTAATGTGACATTATCGATGGCTGATTCCAGCTGACGTTTCTTTTCATCCATATCTACACCATAATCGTACTCGATCTGAATCTGCGAGACATTGGATGATGAATTTGAATAGACGGCTTTGACATCTTCCATTCCTTCTACCGCTTTTTCAATTGGCATAGATACTTCATTCATCACTTGTTCTGGAGTTGCACCCGGATAAACCCCCATAACAATTAAATACGGGATAGATATGTCAGGAATTGACTCCATTTTCATTCGTGTACCTGAATAAATACCTGAAGCGATTATGATTATGGTTAGTAACCATACCGCCAATTTATTTTTCAGAACAAAATTTACTAAGCCTTTCACAATTCCACCTACCTTAAATTGACATTTTTTATACATTTACTTACAATAATGACTAATCGGTCATTTGTCAAATAAGGAGTCTTTTTTATGTCAAAAAAACAATTAATTATAGAGAAAGCAGTTGAATTATTTGCTGAAAACGGTTTCGAGTCAACATCTGTTCAACAAATAACCGAACGTTGCGGCATATCAAAAGGTGCTTTTTACCTTTATTTTAAATCAAAAGATGAATTAATAATTGGTCTAATTGATTATTTTTTGAGTAATATCATTTCCGATATTGAACAATCGGTCAGTAATGAAAAACATACAGACCGATTGCTTTATAATTATATCTATGTTTCACTAAGCGAATTTAAAAAACATGCAAAGTTTGCAAAGCTTTTTTTAAAGGAACAAGTTTTTTCCTATAATAATGATTTGTTTAACAGACTGCAGATGTACATGTCAACGCTCAATCATATTTTACTTTCCATTATTCAAAGACAATTTCCAAAAAAGAATCCGGATATGCATTTTGAACTTCTCTATGCAGTTAACGGATTATTAAAAGGTTTTACAGAGTTATTTTTAATTGACGAATTTCCGGTCGATTTAGATCGATTGTGTCATTCGATAGTTGAAAAGATCACCATCATTGCCGACCATTCGACTGTTTTGGTTTTCACTCCTGAATATTTAGGAAAAATTAATTTTCACTTTGATATTTCAAAAGAAGAAGTGCTAAATAAGCTGGAGGAAGTAATACAGGAAACGAGCGATGATCCGATTGTCCGTGATTCTTTATTATTGTTAAAAGAAGACTTAGAAGATCCACATTTAAACGAAGCGATTATTCAAGGTCTTTTGAAAAATATTCTCATAAATCCGCATTGCAGATGGGTCGCTTCTATTTATGAACTGTATTTAGAGGGAGCCATCCGCGCGACTTCAAGCGAATAATTAACAACTTTTATCAGGTGACTAGAAGCCAGAAGCCCGTGAAACTTATTGACTAATCGTGCAAGTGCACTATTGGTCAATTTTTTCATCGTACACGATAGTCAAACGAAATGGTATGGGTCGATTTTTCCTCGTACACAATAATCCGTTGGCCGATTTTTTTATCGTTCACATATGTTCAATGAAACTTCCATCCGCGGGGTGTTCCTACGGGTGGTAGTTGAACCAATTGAACAGATACGCGTAGTTGATTTCCGTTAAAATATTGAGAGGAAATCGTACTGCTCGTTAAACAAATAATTTTCGTCCATAATCCTCATCGTCTACTGTTTTAAAACAATTAATTTCTTATGTTTTTACCCAATCGATTTAGGTGAAACTAGGTAAAAAGGAGTGTGGACGAATGGAGACTTTTCTTTTCCTTTTCCTTGGATTTGCTTATCTTTGCCTATTCATATGGGAGCTCTTACAAGTAAAAAAATACGGGATAAGGAATCACGCCAATTTCCTTATTCTCGTCATTTTCGGGCTGGTTTATGATAACCTCATCATTGCATTTGGCCGTTTTATCGGAGAAGGCAATACACTGGAAGCTTTGAGCAAAATTCGGTATTGGTTCCATGCCCTGTTCACGCCTACGCTTATTCTTTTTGCTTGGAATGTTTTTCACAAGACCAGTCTGCTTTCAATGCGGCAAACTCTTTGGAAATTACTAGCCTATGTGTTAACGATCGGATTCATTGTATATGAACTGCTGACTTCGATTATGGGAATGAAACTTGAGCCCAAATGGGAAGACGGTGTTTTAACCTATGAAAATGTGACTCAACCCGGATTCCCGCTCATGGTCATTGTCGTCACTCTGGTCTTTGGTGCAGTTGGCGTTTTACTAATGAAAAAATTAAGATTTCCGTGGCTATTCATTGGCACTGTTGTCATGCTTCTTGGTGGACTACTGGCCAATTGGATAAAAAACTTTCCGATAATGAATGTTTTTGAACTTCTTTTTATTGTTTCCTTAGTGATGACAAAACATTTCCAATTTCAAGTTCATTAAGGAATTTTTATCCGGTACTCATCACTTGATGCTTTTTCATGACGGCACAAATGATAGCGGAAAACAAGACGAATTTGTATAATAGGATATTAAAGGCAGAGTACAAACCCGGATTCTACTGACACTACTTCGTGATATATTCACAAAAGACATCGACGAACTCATACACTCTATTCTTAAATGTATCCACTACTTACTAGAGCTGGGAGATAAACAAACAAGCATTGAATTTTTAGAAACGATGATACGATATGTTTTCAGTGCTGCAAGATACTTAACAAAAGATGATATGAATAAAATAAGACGGGAAACTAAAACAACTTTTCCAGAGGGGACCAGTATTTTAAGAGAAGAAGGTATGGAAAAAGGATGGGAAGAAAAAGGAATTGAACTGGGGCAAGCAAAAGCATTATCTAAAATCGCTCTTCAACAGTTGACAGAAAAATTAGGTGTATTGCCTAAAGAACTGACAGAAAAAATTTCAAAACTGGATGTCATAAGCTTGGAATTAATACTAAGTAATATTTTTAATTATACTAGTTTGGACGATGTTAGAAAGTTTATTTCCTAAGTGCTTATCACTTCACCCCCCAGTTCAGTGGTATGGACTGGGGTTCCTTCTTTAATTTTGGCATTTGCCTATCATGATGAACTCCCCGTTTAGGCTTCCTTCAAGGTGTAATTGGTATAGCCTACCACTTACCGGGACAGACACCGTTTAGTCTTCCCTTTTCTCTTCCGTATTGTTCTCCTCCAAAGGCTCCGCTGCGAATTCAGTACTGAAAGATGGTGGGATTTTTGCAATGGCTTGCCCGCGTGCCCGAGCCCTTAATTGAAAACTAAGTCCTAAATATATGAGTGAAAACATTGCAACCATAGCTAATCCGGCAAATAACCCAACACCCTGACCAGGAATTAAAGGCATGCATCCAAGCACAACAATCATACTAATCAAGGTAATCCATGACGTATACGGATAACCCCGCATTTGGCAAATACCATCCGGTGGACACCCGTTTCTTTGTCGAAAACGGATATGGGTAGCCATTATAATCCCATATGTAAAAATCAAGGAAAAGCCGCCTGTTGAAATTAAAACTAAGTACACCCGCGGAAACAAAAGACCAAAACTGAGTCCGACAAGCATGGCCATTCCGGAGAATAAAATACCCCGGTAAGGAACGTCTTTTGTATCTTTTAACCATCTCGGTGCATACCCTTCATCAGTCAAAGACCTGATCATTCTACCTAAACCAAATATCGCCGCCATCATCGCTGAAAGGATAGCTGATATTAAAACAAGATTCAATACCGACCCTGCCCAAGTAATTCCCCATCTGTCCAATGAAGCAACAATGGGACTCACATTTTCATTCAGAGCTGAAGTCGGGATTAGTGGCAGTATTACAGCAGCATAAACGACATATAGTCCTACAAGACTAAATACCGTGTAGCGAATCGCTTTTGGAATGGTTTCCCTTGGATTCTCTGCCTCAGAAGCAGCTAAACCGATTACCTCAAACCCAGCATAAGCAAAAATGACCAATAACATACTACCTGCAATTCCGCTAATTCCGCCTGCCATAAAAGGCTCATTTGCCAATTCACCAAGACCGATAGGATTTGCTCTCGGAAGTACTCCAAATATTAAAACGAATGCAGTCAAAATAAAGAAAATAATCATAAATATTTTTACACTTGATAAAAAGCTTTCAATTTTCCCCAGTTTTTCGACACCAAGGAGATTGAGTAGAGTAACGCCAACAATAATCAAACTTCCCATAATTGGAATTGATACATTTGGGAACCATTCCCGTAATAAGATCGATATGGCTGTCGCTTCACTGGACATTGATAGGACGATTCCGGTCCAATATATCCAGCCCACGATAAACCCCATTCCTTGCCCGAGTTCTTTTGCCGCAAAAGTACTAAAAGATCCTTTTTCCGGGTTGGCGACCGTCATTTCAGATAAAGCATATAGAATAAAATAAACTAATATTCCCGATAAAATAAATGAAATAATAATCGAGGGGCCGGCTGCATTCATTGCTACTGATAAACCAAGGAAAAAAGACCCCCCGATCACACTTCCTAATGACATTAAAGCTAATTGCCATGCTGAAAGTCCTTTACTTGTTTTTTGCATAAATCAATCACCCATTTTTTATTTTTTCTTACTTATTATTTTCATTTTGGGAGAAATGATTCGTCGACAAAATGGGGTGTTTCTCGCTTCAAATTGGCGACGAGATCAGGCTTCGTCGTCAAAAATACGACTTTCTCACACAAAAACAGCGACGTGATTAGGTCTCGTCGCCAAAAAATGGGGTTGCCCAGCTCAAAATGGTGACGAGAAAGGGTTTCGTCGCCAAAAACATGACTTTCTGACCTAAAAACGACGACGAGAACAAGTCTCGCCGCCAAAAACATGACTTTCTCACCCCAAAACGGCGACGAGAACGCGGCTCGTCGCCAAAAAATCGAGTTTTCCACCCCAAAACGGCGATGAGAAAAGGGCTCGTCGCCAAAAAATGGGGTTTCTCGGCTCAAAATGACGACGAGAAAAGGGCTCGTCGCCAAAAAAGGGAGTTTCCCGGCTCAAAATGACGACGAGAAAGAGTCTCGTCGCCAAAAACACGACTTTCTGCCCAAAAATAGCGACGAGATTAGGTCTCGTCGCCAAAAAATGGGGTTTCCCGGCTCAAAATGACGACGAGAAATGCCTCGTCGCCAAAAAAGGGAGTTTCCCGGCTCAAAATGACGACGAGAAGGTGTTTCGTCGCCAAAAACATAACTTTCTGACCTAAAAACGACGACGAGAACAAGTCTCGCCGCCAAAAACACGACTTTCTCACCCCAAAACGGCGACGAGAACAGGGCTCGTCGCCAAAAAATGGGGTTTCCCGGCTCAAAATGACGACGAGAACGGGGCTCGTCGCCAAAAAATGGGGTTTCTCGGCTCAAAATGACGACGAGAAAGGGTTTCGTCGCCAAAAAATGGGGTTTCTCGGCTCAAAATGACGACGAGAACGGGGCTCGTCGCCAAAAAAGGGAGTTTCCCGGCTCAAAATGGTGACGAGAAAGGTTCTCGTCGCCAAAAAATCGAGTTTCTCACCCCAAAACGGCGACGAGAACGCGGCTCGTCGCCAAAAAAGGGAGTTTCCCGGCTCAAAATGACGACGAGAAAGGATCTCGTCGCCAAAAAATGGGGTTGCCCAGCTCAAAAAGGTGACGAGAAAGGGTTTCGTCGCCAAAAACATAACTTTCTGACCTAAAAACGACGACGAGAACAAGTCTCGCCGACAATAATCCGACTTCCCCACCTTAAAATTGCGACAAAAATGCTCTCGTCAACTAAAAATAAAATTCCCTCCTCATCCAGCAACGAGAAGGGCTTTGGTTTTCTAACGTGCAAAACTCTAAATAGTTATAACTTCAATGTCTTTATTGGCGTTTGACTATCAAGACTCCATAATTCAATTTGTCCATTTTCATAAAACGCAAAAGACCTCGACTCATCTTTTGGAATCGTTGTACTTCCGGGATTTAGTACAATCACTCCGTCCCGTTTTTCCAGCACCTTTACATGTGTATGTCCTGAAACGACCACTTGGCAGCCCAACTCTTTTGCCCGTTGCAGCCGCTCTTCTTCCGTTTCCTCATATCCATGAACAACATAAAACCGATAATTATCAAATTCGATGACTCTCGATTTTTGTGAAAGGTCTTGCTCCAAAACCATTTCATCCACATCGGCATCACAATTTCCGCGAACATAAACGATATCGGTCCGACTTTTAAGAAGTTCCGTTAACTGTTTAGGATCATAGTTTTTCGGAAGATCATTTCGCGGACCATGATAAAGAACATCTCCCACATGACAAATCAATTCAGTCCCTTTTAACAAATCCAGAGCTTGAAGTGTATCCTCATAACCACCATGCGTATCGCTAATAAATCCAAGCTTCATTTCAATCCCTCGCAATCAATGATTCATTACTTTTTATATCATTATACCACTATTTTCCATAGATATTTATGATTTAAATATATTTGGGAAAGGGGTTACTTGTTGTAAAATTAAATGCAACAGATCGAAACGGGTTATCTTACTCTCCGAAAAACTCGTAAAAATTTTGTAGCATTTTTGTAAAATATTTGTTATAATTTTTCCGTAGTGTGTAGAAAATTCTGCGTAATTAGTGAATTTTTACAACACACAAACATTTAAGAGATTGAATGAATACTTGTTTGGGAGGATGGCATGTGAAAAGAAAAAAGATTTTGATATGGATTATCTCGATTGTCGGCGTATTAGCAGTTGCAGGAGTAATTATCTTTTTATCACAAGGAAAAAAAGCAGACGTGGCAAGTAATGAAAGTGAAAATATGAGTATCATGGTTCAAAAAGCGAAAGAACAAGAATTAGTTGAAACAATATTAGTGACCGGGGAAATTGTTCCAGAGAGTGAACAAAAAGTATTCTTGGAGCCGGATAAAGGTGATATAAGCGAATATAAAGTTGAAGAAAATCAAGCAGTAAAAGCCGGTGACCCTCTATTTGTATATAACTCTACTAATCTGGATGCTGAATACAATAAAGCCGTTCGTGAAAAAGAGTTAATTCAAAAGAGAGCCAATACGGAACAAAGTCAAATTGCAGCATTAAATAAACGGATTGAAGAAGCAAAAAAGAAACAACCTGCGAACAATCAAGAGTTAGCTCCTGATGCAGTTGAGCCGCAAGAAGACATAAACCAATTGACCAGTGAAAAAACACAATTGGAACTACAATATGAAAATACAAAAGCGGAAATCGCAGCCGCACAAGATTTAATCAATGAGCTCAATACGCGTAAAAAGGAATTAACCGTAGTCAGTAAAATTGACGGAATTGTTGTGAAGGTAAATAAAAATATTGCGAAAACCGAAACAGGATCCACTGAACCTGTCGTACATATTATTTCCAATAGTCCATATAAAGTAATTGGAACGATGAGTGAATTCGATGCAGTAAAAATTCAACCGGGACAAGAAGTAGTTGTCCGGCCAAAAGTGTTTAAAGATCGTGAATGGAAAGGTGTTGTTGAATCGGTTTCGCAATTTCCAAACGCCGAGGGGAGTGGAGAACCAATGGACAATAAGGGCGGGGGAAATGTAACGATGTATCCGTTCAAGGTTGCCATAACCGATGACACATCAGAACTTCGACAAGGTTTCCACGTATCCCTTGAAGTGAAAATTGTTGGAGCAGAAAAACTTCCTGTTGTTCCGCATACTGCAATTTTGGATGAAGGTGAGGTATCCGTCTGTTACGTTCTTTCAGGAGGAAAATTAGAAAGACGTGAGGTAAAAACCGGGGCCATGAATGATGAATTAATCCAAATCACTGAAGGCGTAACAAAAGATGAGCTTGTCGTTGTGTCTCCGGATGAAAGTATGCACGATGGCATGGAGGTGACCGCTTTTGATGAAATTGAGTGAAATCACCAAAGTTTACGGGAAGGGTTCACTTGAAGTTCCCGTCTTACATGACATTAGCTTACAAATTGAAGATGGTGAATTTGTTGCCATCATGGGGCCATCCGGCTCAGGAAAATCAACCTTAATGAACATTATCGGCTTTTTAGATTACCCTACTTCCGGCAGTTATGAGTTGAACGGTGAAAAAATCGGACAAGAAAAGGAAAAGAAACTGGCAAAATTGAGAAATGAACATATTGGATTTGTTTTTCAACAATTCTTTTTACTTCCAAGGTTGAATGTTTTAAAAAATGTCGAGTCTCCACTTATCTATGCCGGCGTTCCGAAGCGGAAAAGAATCGAGCAAGCAAAACTAATGCTTGAAAAAGTAGGTTTAGGAGAACGCATGAAACATTTACCAAATGAATTATCGGGCGGACAAAAGCAACGGGTTGCCATTGCACGGGCACTTGTCAATAACCCCTCGATTCTATTAGCAGACGAACCGACAGGAGCACTGGATTCAAAGACAAGTAAGCAAATCATGGAACTATTCGTCCAATTCAACAAAGAAGGAAAAACGGTCATTATTGTTACCCATGAGGAAGAGGTTGCCGCATATACCAACAGGGTTATTACCATAAAGGACGGAAGAATAACGGATGACCAGAGGAGAAGGCCATGAGTATAGTTGAAAGTTTTAAATTAGCATTATCCTCCATTTGGAAACATAAGGTACGTTCGATTTTAACCATGCTCGGGGTTATTATCGGGGTCGCTGCGGTGATTATCATTGTTGCCATTGGTCAGGGTGCAAAAACAAAAATGACCGAAGAATTATTTGCTACAGAAGAAAATGCTGTTGATCTTTGGTACGAACCGATTCCTGTCGAAGGGCAAGATGAATCTGAGATGAGTTGGGAGGAGCCTGTGTTAACTTCTGAGGATGTAGAAGTATTATCCAAGGTTCCGGGTGTTAAAGCCGTTATTGCCACCAATCAAGGCTGGGGGCCGATGGTTTACGAAGACAAGCAAGGAGAAATGCAAATTACCGGAGTCGGACCCGAGTTTTTCACTGCCAGAAATATTCAAGTAGTTGAAGGACGCCCGATAAATTCAAGAGATACAGACGGTTTGAATCGTGTAATTATGGTTGACACGAAAGCCAGAGAAAAATTTTTCAAAAATAAAGCAGATATTATTGGTGAAATTGTTGACGTAAACGGGAATCCTTATAAAGTTGTGGGCGTTTATGAGTCCCCGATACCGGAACAATATCGTAGTGAAGATGGTGAAATGCTCATGCCCCGTACGGTGATTTCGATGATGTTCGGGAATAGAGAGATTGAGCAGTTAGCCGTTGTCGCCAGTGACCCGGAAAAAATATCTGAAACAGGAAGACTTGCTGCCGAAACATTAACGAAAGCGAAAAAACTTGAAGATGGGCAGTACAACATCAATGACTTTTCAGATTACGAAAAAGAGGTAGATACGGTTATTAACTTGATGACACTTTTCATCGGAAGTATCGCCGGAATTTCCTTATTAGTAGGCGGAATTGGCGTTATGAATATTATGCTTGTTTCGGTGACGGAAAGAACGAGGGAAATTGGACTGAGAAAAGCGATCGGTGCGACACGCGGCAGAATATTATTACAGTTTCTTATTGAATCAATGACATTAACTTCAATTGGCGGTCTTGTTGGTATTGGACTTGCTATCATCGGAGCTATGATGGTTTCAAAATGGTCACCTATTACGGCAACGGTTAGTCCGATTGTCATAATCATCGGGGTTGGATTTTCTGCGTTCATTGGCATTATTTTTGGCATCCTTCCCGCCAACAAAGCATCCAAACTTAGCCCAATCGACGCATTGAGGTATGAATAGGAGAACATACAAGGGTTCTCCTATTTTTTTACGCTTTCAAATCATTTTCTGGTAGCCTCAGCCTTGCCCTAAAACCTGAGCCATAAACGAACATTACTTGTTGAGAAATCAACTTTTGGTATTGCTTTTCTGTTTTTTATATTTTCTAGGAAAAAGATAAAGTTTTTTATATCCTTTAGAACCTGCATAAAATCGACAATACTAAAATTAATGGAAATATGGTATTTAATATAGCCATACAAAACTTTTTCATCAATAAAATCAATAAACTTAATATCTGTATAGGAATACACATAGTGTAATATTCGGTTTAACGATTCCTTAATTTCTTTATACATTACATTTGAGGGATCAAGATCAAACTGCTGCTTTAATAAATTCCACCGATATTCTTCCTTCAATTTCGGCAATTTATTCTCGTTAATCACTTGTAGCTACTTCTTCCTTTTTTATATAAGTATTCAATAAGGCTGGTTTTCCTAAAAAATATCCTTGTCCGTACGTAACCCCATTTTCTTTGGCACTCATTAAGTCCTCCTCAGTTTCCAATCCCTCTAAAATCACGCTGGAGTCAAGCAGCTGAATCATTGACTTTAATACTTTCTGTTTATTAGGTGTTCTTGATAAACCTTCTGAAAAGTACTTATCTAATTTCACAATATCCGGATTAATTTCAAGAATCGTTTTCATATTTGAATATCCTTTTCCTACATCATCAAGTGCCACCAGAAATCCATTTTTTCTTAATTGACCGATCGCATTTTTAAATACCGGTAAATTTATTTCACATTCAGATTCATTTATTTCAAAAACAATCTGCTGTGGAGAAAGATTAGTCATTAATAATATTGTTTGTAAAAATTCTTTCATACCAGAACTCAGTATGGTTGACGGAAACACATTAATGAATAAAAATAATCCCGTTAAATCGGATTCTCTCTCAGAAACAAATCTAAAAACAGACTCGATTGAATATTTGTCCAGCTTTATTAACTGTTTTGTTGACTTGGCCATTTCAAATAAACGTTCAGGATTATGGACTTGTTCTGATCTCAATAAAAACTCATAGCCAATAATTTTGTTTTGCTTTAGTTCAAAAATTGGCTGAACAACATGATAAAAATTGTAGTTATTTTTATTTAACGACATCTGCTTTTCTAACTTACTCATTTACGCACCCCGACTTTACCACATATTTTAAACAAACTTGGGCGCCCGAGCCTTAAGGTGACTCGTGACGCATAGTTCACCGAAAAATTAATTTTTTCGGCTTGATGCATTTTCGCGTAACTTTCCTTGTTACACTTACACTTAATACTTAAAATTTCCCGCAACAAACGAATTCATATCCTTTTGGAAAATTTATCCTTTCTTATAGGTAAAAAAAAATGACTACTCCCGGTCACCCTAGAATAGCCATTGTAAAGATAAAACTGATTCATCCGTTGGCAACCAGGCGATCATAGTAGAAAATCTTTGAATTTCCAACCTTAGACCCTAGGCTTTGCGTCCTATCCTTTCGAATAGTTTGCCCTAAAATATTTGATTTTTTATCGTACTCATCCTGTAAAAAGCGACATTCTTCACAAAAGTTACAACAAATGTTACAGGTTCCGGTGAAATGGCGCTACTCCCTTTTCACGTATGAAAAACATACACTCCGCTGTCAAAGGAATTTGTTTTCTTAATTTTATGCCCTCACTTTTGAAAATGTACTAAAATTCACTTTTACAGCATCGATTTTCTTTACATTTTTTCGTTTGATCACTCATTTCATTCTTCAATAGAATAACGAAAATATTTTAGTTAATACGTTGCCCTAGCATGGCTATGCTCAATACTGATCATTACTTTGAAGTTTAAAATTGTTGCGGACTCTTGGAGTGTTTGCATCATGATAGGGAAATCTATTGTTGGGAACGCTTCTAGCCACACAAAAATCTTTATCTACTATATTTTTATATTGCTTTTTACAATAACTAACTTTATTACAAATTTCGATAAAATTCAACATTTTTCTCGAAAATTTATGTCCTACTAAATACCCAAATAGCCTATTTTTGAGAGTCTTATCCTCAAAAAAACTATTTCATGTCATACTAAATATGGGTTATTCAAATTTTGCGGAAAACTTTTCATAAGGTGTGACTTCAAAAAATTAGGTTGGTGAAATCAATGACCCACCAACCGAACCTTACTATGCTTTGTTTTCTATTAACGTTAAGGCAGCAAATAATACTTTATCTCAATGCATCATTCCATAATTCAATGAATCAATTACATCTATTGGAACACCTTTCGGATCACACAATGTTTTTAATGATTGGAGTTAGCGTACTTGTGGTCCAAGTAAAACTAGATCGATTCCTTCATCGAGTACGTTTGCAAGCTCTGACTCGGGATGTGCTTTTATTTGTACATCCAATCATCTCTTTTGAGCCCGCCTCTGACATTTTCTTTTCCAGCATACTGGTTGACATTCCACCTGCGCAAAACAGTCCAATCTTAACTACCATTTACTCCTCCCTTACTCACCAACTAACCCATGTTTAAATGCATAGATAACAGCCTGTGTCCGGTCCTGAACTTCTAATTTTCCTAATATATTGCTTACATGAACTTTTACAGTTTTTAATGCGATGAACAATTCATCAGCAATTTCTTGATTGCTTTTTCCTTGAGCCATTAATAATAATATTTCCATTTCACGTTCTGTTAATTGGTCATGTTTTTTAACAACGGGCTTTTCACGCATTTTTGTCATGATTTTCCCGGTTACTTCCGGCTCTAATACAGATTTCCCCCGGTATGTTTCACGAATGGCTTTTGCGATTTCTTCGGCCTTCGATGTTTTTAGCATATAGCTTGTTGCTCCTGCTTCCAATGCCGGATACACCTTTTCATCATCAAGGAAACTCGTCACAATAATAATTTTTGCTTCCGGCCAGTTTTCCATGATTTGTTTTGTCGCCTCAATTCCATCCATTTCTTTCATGACAAGATCCATTAAAATAATGTCCGGTCGCAGTTCTAAGGCAAGTTTTACCGCTTCCCCGCCATCATCTGCCTCTGCAACAACCACAATATCCGGTTGAGCCGATAGATAGGCAGAAACACCGATCCGCACCATTTCATGATCATCGGCAAATAATACGCTAATCATCGCGATTTTCCTCCTTTTGCAAAATAGGCACTTTTACTTCCATTTGCGTACCTTGATTTGGCAAGCTGACGATTTTAAAAGTCCCGCCAATTTCATATGCACGTTCACGCATGTTTTGCAAGCCATATGAGCCTGTTTTTACCTCGTCCAAATGAAAACCAACACCATCATCTATTACGCGCAAGATAACCGATTCATCCCGTTTAATTAATAAGATCTGTAATTTCGTTGCTTTTGCATGGCGTAATGTATTAGAAAGTGATTCTTGCAGGATTCGGAACAATTGATCTTCAATTCCCTTATCAACGGAAAAATCCTCTATTTTACATATCGTTTTCATCGGTACTTTTTGTGTTAGTTCGGCCAGAAGCTCACGAATACCTTCCTGAAGTGATTTTCCCTTGAGCTGTACCGGACGTAAGTGTAAAAGTAATGCACGCATCTCCAGCTGGGATTGGTGAATCATTTTTTCCACCATTTGCAGTTGTTTTTTCATCTTTTCATCTATTGGTGAATTAGATTCATTGATGGCAGACATCATCATCGACGAAGCAAACAACTGTTGACTCACGGAATCATGAAGTTCTCTTGCTAAACGATTTCGTTCCTGTACAACAATTTCTTGGAGGCTTTTTTCCCGTTCATTTGCTCGTTCTGTCACAAGACGCTGTGAGTACTCGGTTTGCTTTCTGATTTTCTCTTGAATTTTTGCAATCTGTGCGGCAATACTTTCAATTTCTTTATAACCAACTTCATCTGATGAGATTGGTTGACCTTTGATAATTTCATCTAAATTTCGGTGGATCTGATCGATTCGCTGTTTCCAATACCATCCGGTAGAGAGACCAACAATCGTTCCAATCCCAATGGCTATCCCTCCAATCCAAACGAAAAATGAAACATTCCCCATCTTTGCTTGCCAAAGAAGTGACCAACGATCAAGAGGAAATAGGACAAATGTTATACTCATAAGCACGATTGTTAAAAGAATGGAAAAGATATTTGCAATAAAAACATGCCGAAAAATGATATTCATATCCGCTTCACCTCGATATCTCCGGAAAATATGGAGGTGATAATCTTTACCCGCGGATAACTCGTATCATAGTTTTCTGTTTGATAAAAAAGCGATTTATTCATTAACTCCCAATGATGTTGACTAAAAATATGCGCCCGACCAAAGACTGAACTATGATGGATACTTACCTCAACCTCATAAGGAACATAAATTTCTATTTTCCCCATAATATGCCGTATCGAGATCACAGCCGTGTCCTGGGGCAGAACGGTATTACTTAAATCAATAATCCGATTGCCAAAAGCACCATAAATATTGATATCACGCCATTGATAGGCCGTATCTTCCGTTTTTTGATTACCGAACAGTTTATGGTCAAATAATGGATCTATTTTCACCATATCTTCTTGATTTATTATCTTACCCGGTAAGGAAGGGGTTAGCGTTTCTGTTTGTTTTTTAGATTTTACATATTCAAACACAAATAGAACAAGGACGGCAACAATAAAGAAACGTACAGCCCAAATATTTAGGACAGAAATAACTGTACAAAGGAAAAAGAACCAAAATAAAATTTTTCCCCATAATTTATGAAAATTTTTCCAGCCGATAAACAGAAGAACAATGAAGAGCAGAGTGGGAATAATTGTACTGCTAAAAGAAAAAATAATTTCAGCAAAAAGGAGGATCACACCAATGATCAATATCCAGTTAAATGTATCGGTTTGGAAACGTCTGAACATCCATGTCATCCTCCTTTCATCGTAATTTGACCAGCGGAACATTTTAAGTAAAAGGTATAGGGTCGACTATGTGACACCTATACCAGTATATCATGTTTATTTCTCGTTTTTGTCCTTGTTAACTAATTTGTGTTTTCTTTTTCATTTAATTCCTTTTCCAACTCTGCAATTTTACTATCGAATGTACTGCGGTAGTAGGAACGATTCACTTGGTTTTCTAGAACTTCAATATACCGCTCCATTTCATCAAACTTAGAGAATGGTTTTTCAGAAACATTTTCCATTACCCGATTTATTTGATGGTTCGCACGGGCAATGTTTTCTCTTCCCATTAATTCCATCCTGCGCAAATGCATATCCTTTAATCGATGTTTCATCTCTTCATACTTTTGTTCCAGTTTCTCTAATTGTTCAATCGCTTCCTGACGTGATGCTTTCATCCGTTCCGCACGTGCTTGATATTCTTCATAATCCTTCATTGCGAAGGTATACATTTCTTCTTCTCCGGCTTTTTCAGCAATTTTTGCCTGCTTCAACCGTTTATCCGCAAAATCTTGTGCCCTATGATACTCTTTTGTAAATTCTTCTTTTAGTTTATACTGGCGCTCAATTAACTTATGAACTCTTTCCTTTTCCTGTTCTGCTTGCCGCAAGTATTGATTCAATGCTTTCAAAGGATTTTTTTGTTCCTTTTTGTCTAGTACATCATGTAAATCCGCCTCAATCGAATCTTTAATCCGTGTAAAAATATTTGCCATTCCAATCGCTCCTTTTTTTGTACATTTCCTTTATTTCAATATTTCCTACTTATTCAGTTTTGCCCATTCACGTTCGAAATTTGTAAACGGGTCATCATCCTTCATCACACCGACAACTGGGTCGTGATCGTCTTTTTTCCAACTTTTATATATATAGTAAAGGGCAAAAGCTGCAGCAACACCGATGATTGCATAGATGTTTGAAAATGCAATTCCAAAGACAATTAACCCAAGTATCACCCAGCCAATTTTTCCTAGTGTAGAATCGCTTTTGATAAATTTTTTAAAAATAACATACAGAAGCCAAACACTAAGAGCTAATAGTACGATTGGGCCAAGGTTTGCTAATAATATGAGAAGAGCGGCCAGCCCTCCAACAAAGAGCAGAAATTTTTTCATGTGCATTGCCTCCTTTCTTCTTGATTCCATCTTACCGAGAAATAACTTTTTAGATAATGAGCTTTAGAAATATTTTGTACTAGGTCTTGAGGCGTACTGTCATGTAGTTCTTAAAATAGGGAAGGAATAGATTTGGCAAAAAACATGGGATATAAAGGGCGGAAATCTTTGTTGACAAATTACAGGGGGAAAATAAAGGCAGAAATATGGGCTGTATAGGAAGAAATTTTTTGCTAACAAAATACAGTGGGTAAAGTAAAGAGAAAATATGGGATATAAATGAGGAATCTTCGTGAACAAATGATAGTGAAAAAAAACCAGCAGGGACTTTGTGGATGAATAAGAGAAGAGATTCCTTCACTCAGTGAGGGAATCGGTATCCCCCACTGAATAGTTAGTTGAACCAAACGGACTTTTACGAGTAGCCCGCCTCCAACCACCTATCTTCATTAGAGCAAATCCGGCGGTGGAAACCAGACTTTATCTTGGAAAAAGAAACCTGTAGATGTAAACTTTTATGTTACGCTTCATTATTAAATACCCATTTTATCTTCCGGACGGAGTTTTTCAACCGGAGCAAAGATCTCAAGATGACGATATAAGTTTTGAAATTCACATGGTGCCGTACCGCCTAATTCTCCATCCAGATTAATTAATACTTCTTGCGGTGCTGTAACTTTTATGTAACTTGCTTTTGTATAAATGACATTTGGATCATTAATATGTTCGCCGCGCAAAGCTAATGTAACGACACGAATAAATTCAGCTAAATTTGTCTTTTTCAATACTAATAAAGTAAAAAATCCATCATTTAAAGAAGCATCCGGGGCCAGTTTTTCAAATCCACCAACTGAGTTCGTTAATGCAATCAAAAAAAGCATGACTTCCCCTTCAAATAATTTTCCGTCATATTCTAATTTAATTTCCGATGCTTTGATTGAAGGTAACATTTCAATACCCTTTAAATAATACGCTAATTGCCCAAGAACTGTTTTCAGCTTGCTCGGAACTTCATAGGTCAACTCGGTTAATCGACCCCCACCGGCAATATTAATAAAATATTTTTTATTCATCCGACCGATATCAATTGGGATCGTGTCACCTTTAATAATTATATCTGTAGCTGCCAAAATATCCCGCGGAATATGAAGAGCTCTTGCAAAATCATTTGTTGTCCCGACCGGAATTAAGCCGACTTTTGGACGATAATCTTGTTCGGCAAGTCCATTGACAACTTCATTTAATGTTCCGTCCCCACCTGCCGCAATCACGATGTCATATTTTCTGTCAACTGCTATTTTGGCAGCTCTAGTTGCATCTCCGGCTCCGGTCGTTGCATGACATGATGTTTCATAGCCGGCTACTTCTAATTTTTCCAAAACTTCGGGTAAATGCCGCTTGAAAACTTCTCTCCCTGATGTTGGATTATAAATAATTCGCGCTCTTTTCATATATCATCATCCATTTACAAGTGATTTTTCAACTATAAATCATAATATATCAATCATGCGATCAAGGCAAGTGAACTGAAGAACTCTTCTATTGTTCTGAGCATTTTTCTGTTAAATTTTTCTAATATTTAGTATAATTTACTTATCTCATATGGGAGGTTTGATTATGTCGACACGCACTGTTTTGTTAAATCGTATGTATATTAATGGTGAGTGGGTCAAGGCGATTTCGGGCGAGACATTCCCGGTCATGAATCCGGCGAATGGCAGGCAGATTGCAACCGTACCAAACGGTGGATGGGAAGATGCCAAGCTGGCCGTTGATGCTGCTTATGATGCTTTTAAAAAATGGTCCGGCAAAACAGCAGAAGAAAGAAGTCATTTATTAAGAAGATGGTATGATTGTATAATGGATAATAAAACAGAAATAGCCGAAACATTGACGCTTGAGCAGGGAAAACCGATGAAAGAAGCATTGGGCGAGATTACATATGGGGCAAGTTTTGTTACTTGGTATGCTGAAGAAGCAAAACGAATTTACGGTGAAACGATTCCCGCTTCAGCTGTCAATAAGCGGATACTTGTCTTGAAACAGCCAGTCGGTGTTGTCTGTGCGATTACGCCATGGAATTTTCCGGCTGCGATGATTACGCGAAAAGTAGCTCCTGCACTTGCTGCCGGATGTACGGTGGTTATCAAACCTGCGGAACAAACACCGTTGACGGCCTTGAAACTTGCTGAAGCCGCGGAAAAGGCCGGGATTCCAAAAGGGGTCATTAATTTTGTCACCGGGGATGCTGCAGAGATTGGTGATGCTTGGTTAAAAGACTCACGGGTTCGAAAATTGACTTTTACCGGTTCAACTGAAGTCGGCAAGCTGTTAATGCGTGGCTCCGCAGATACGGTGAAAAAAGTGTCATTAGAGTTAGGCGGGCATGCACCATTTATTGTTTTCCCTGATGCTGACCTGGATGAAGCAATAGAAGGGGTAATGGTTTCAAAATTCCGGAATAATGGGCAAACTTGTGTCTGTGCCAACAGAATCTATGTTCATGAGTCAATTTTGGATGAGTTTGTAGAAAAATTCTGTGCAGAGACAAAGAAATTAGTTATTGGTGATGGTCTAAATCCGGAAACACAAATCGGACCGCTTATTGATGAGGCCGCTTTTAAAAAAGTGGAAAGTCATATTGAAGATGCCCTTTTGAAAGGCGGTAAAATTGAATATGGTGGCGGTCGAGTCATTGAATTGCATGACGGCTATTTTGTGCAACCGACGATTATCAGTGGTGTTACAGAAGATATGAAAATTATGCAAGAGGAAACATTCGGTCCGGTCGCCCCGGTTATTTCCTTTCAAGACGTTGAGGATGTGATTGAGCGTGCGAACAACACACCGTATGGACTTGCCGCCTATATTTTTACGAGGGATTTACAAACAGCCATTACCGTTTCCGAGCGACTGGAATACGGCATTGTCGGTATCAATGACGGACTTCCCTCCGTTGCCCAGGCTCCATTCGGAGGAATTAAAGAAAGCGGTATCGGACGAGAAGGTGGCCACCACGGGATTGAAGAATTTTTAGAAGTAAAATATGTTTCTATTAAATTCTAAAAAAGAGAGGTGACAGTTCCTATTTTCTAGTCACTGCTTAAACATAAAGGGGCAGCCAAAAGTCGAAAAATGGACTTTCCGGACGCCCCTCTTGTATGATTTATGCTTTTTTTGAAGAATGTTGGACGATCAAGTTGTTGTATCGAACTTAGCCAAATTAACGATTTTCTGTATTTAGCAGACTTTAAACTCCTTGGGTTACCCCGTTTTTGATAAATACCCTTGGAATTCGTTTTCCAATCAAGCAAGTTGTTTCATAGTGTATCGTCCCCATCTGCTCGGCCACTTCATCCAAAGAAATAAAGCCGTCATTCACGTCACCAAATATCGTCACAAAGTCATCCGTATGAACATCTCGAATATCCGTTACATCAATCATTGACTGATCCATGCAAATCCGTCCAACAATCGGCGCCCTCTCACCTTTCACAGTCACATGGCCTTTATTCGAAAGTGACCGGGAAAAACCGTCTGCATAACCGATCGGAATTGTGGCAATGATTGATTTACGTTCAGGTGCAAATGTACATCCGTAACTAATCGGTTGACCTGCATCTACCGTTTTTACAAATACCGGTCTCGTTTTTAAGCTCATCACTTGTTTTAATGAAGGAAGTTTTTCTTTCAAGTGTTCTGCCGGATACAAACCGTAAAGACTAATACCGACACGAACCATATCCATATGCATTTCCGGAAAGGCGATGGTTGCCGCACTGTTACAACAATGCTTGATCGGAATGTGAATTTGATTTTCTTCAAATAAATTGATCACTTCAATAAATTTTTTGTACTGTTGGTAAGTATAAGTCGGATCTGTCGAATCAGCGTCGGCAAAATGAGTAAAAATCCCTTCCAACTCCACAAAATCAGAATGGATAGACGTAACAAGTTCCAGTGCTTCTTCCTTATGATTAACACCGATTCGGGTCATCCCGGTATCGATTTTTATATGAACGCGAGCTAGTTTTTCGTGCTCTTGGGCAACTTGAGAAATCCTCTCCAAAACATCCCGGGTAAAAACGGTTAAGGTAATATCATTTAAAATCGCTTCTTTTACTGCCTCTTTCGGTGTATAGCCGAGTATTAATATTGGTGCAGTAATACCAGCGTTACGCAGCTCGATTGCCTCGTCTAAAAATGCAACCGCCAAGTAAGCTGCACCTGCATCTAATGCAGCTTGAGCGACTTCAATGGCGCCATGACCATAACCATCTGCTTTTACAACTGCACAAAATTTCGTGTCAGGTTTTAAATGTTTAAGAAATGTTTTTACATTATGTTGAACGGCATCTAAAGATATTTCAGCCCATGCATCACGATAACTACCATAACTCATTTAGATCCTCCTAGTATGGCACTTTAAAATGGTGTCTAAATATTTTTATTTAATTTTCATATTATCAGTATACGCCCCTTGAAATTGAAAGACAACCCAACAATCGAATTCTAAAAATAAATTCTTAAGAAATGACAAAGGGGAAAATTTGAAAAAATGTTATCCCAGCTTCATCGTGGGAGTAACTAAGAAATAGATACCTTTAATATGCATTTAATGTTACATGCGTCAGGCTTACGACTAACAAAAAATGGTCTCCATCGCAGGTATGAAGACCATAAGTGATTATTTGGAATCGGACAGTCACGCAAACTGTCTTTTAATCATTTATTTATCTCTTGTTGAATTCGCTCGGTACAGCACCGATTCGTAAATTTCTGTCCAATGCCGTCATTTTTTCCATATCTTCCGCCGTTAATTCAAAATCAAATACATCAAAGTTTTCCTCGATACGTGAAGGTGTGACCGATTTCGGAATCGTGATAACCCCCGCTTGCAAGTGCCAGCGAAGAATGACTTGAGCTGCTGTTTTTCCATAGGCTTTCGCAATTTCTTTCACAACAGAATCATTTAATACATCTTTTCCATTCATTAACGGACTGTAGGCTTCAATGATAATATGATGTTTTTCACAAAAATCTTGGAGCTCCCTCTGTTGGAAATACGGGTGACGTTCCACTTGATTAACAACCGGGACAACTTCACATTCATTAAGCAAGCGTTCTAAGTGCTCGATATCAAAATTGCAAACACCTATTGCTTTGGAACGCCCGTCTTTATAAATTTTTTCCATTGCTTTGTATGTATCGACATATTGGTCATATTTTGGTGTCGGCCAATGGATTAGATATAAATCGATATAATCAAGGCCAAGACGTTCCAAGCTTGCATCAAATGCTTTTAATGTATTTTCATACCCGTGGTCTGCATTCCATACTTTTGTTGTAATAAAAAGTTCTTCACGGGGAACATTGCTTTCCTTTATGGCCCGGCCAACCCCTTTTTCATTTCCGTAAATCATTGCCGTATCAATGGAACGATAGCCAACTTCCAACGCTTTTTTTACAGCAGGTGTTGCTTGTTCGTCGGATACTTGCCAAACACCAAAGCCTAACTGTGGCATTTTTAAACCATTGTTTAATGTGATATAGTCCATTTATTATCCTTCCCTTCCATGAATGATCATCTAATAATACCATGCTCGAATTAAAATCCGTATTATTAACTATTTTTCACCTTAACGGGCAGTTAGTCCTACAACCTTACACCTCAAGATTTTCAAGTTTTACAAAGGATAGGTGTTGTACGAACTGCCCGCATGCGTCCGATTGGTTCAACTAACCATCAGTGGAGGTTTCACTTTATCCCGTACAAACAGTCATTAAATTGTTCCTCCTATGGCTTAAGAGAAATGAAAGATGTAAAGGAGGAAGATAAGTTCCTGTAAGTGCCCGATTGGTTCAACTAACCATCAGTGGGAAGAGAACCCCGCTGATGGAAGTTTCACTTTATTTTCCCTATTATGCTCGTGGCGACTTGTTTCCATACTTGTTCATCTTCCAAGAAATGTTTTTTCATGGCTTTATACATTTCCTTTTGTTTTTCAGAGAATTCCGGTGCTTCTTTGTTTGGTAATTTGGCACGCTCACGTTCAACATATTCCTGAACTTCCGGTGCCCTTGGTCCCCATACGGCATATTCATTTCCTTTTTCATCAATAAATATGTATATAGGAATTGATCTGGACGTCCCATTCGTTAAATATTGATCCATCAGCTCAAGATTTTGATCACGGAGAAGAAACCGAACTTCCACTCCAGCGGTTTCAGCAATCTTCATGAATATTGGATTGTTAAGCATGGCATCACCGCACCAATCCTCGGTTATTACAATTGCTCTTAAGTTCTTTCCTTTTAAATTTTTTAAAGTTTCGACGTTCCCTGGACTTAGTTGAAACCGTTCGTATATGGAAAGCATTTCTTCTTTATTGACAGTCATTTGATCAATATACTGTCGATAAGTCATTCCTTTTTCATACCACTGGATAAGTGTTGCCACATAACCACCTCACCGTAAATATTGAATGTACTTATAATTATAAAGTTTTTGAGATGGAATTTACATTCTTTTGATTTGTGATTTTATGAGCAAATATATTTTATTTTAATAAAAAATTTTTGGGATTGAATATGTACTGTTTGTGACTGAATGAACAAAAACACTATTATTCTTTTCCGGCTACCTCCGCTAAATTCGCCCTCAAGAGCTTGAATTTCTAGCTGTACTTTTTTCTGAAAAAAAGGAACCGCCTAACGAAACGGTTCCCTCATCTCATATTATCGTTTTTTAATCTCTTCTAGTAAAATCTTGTTCAATAGCTGCGGGTTGGCTTGTCCTTTTGTTGCCTTCATGATTTGACCAACAAGGAAGCCGATTGCCCGGTCTTTCCCGTTTTTATAGTCCTCAATAGATTGTGGGTTGGCATCCAAAGCCTCGGTGACGAATTTCAACAATGTTGCTTCATCGGAAATTTGGACGAGTCCTTTTTCTTTCACGATTTTTTCCGGGTCGCCGCCTTTTTCGACGAGCTCTTTAAATACTTTTTTCGCTAATTTAGATGATAAAGTACCTTTTTCAATCAATTTGATCATACCTGCTAAACTTTCCGGTGTTAAAGCAATATCGTGAAGTTCTTTTTGTTCAGCATTCAAATAAGCACTGACTTCACCCATGAGCCAGTTGGAGGCTTGTTTTGCGCCTGCCCCGGCTGCAACTGTTGCTTCAAAGAAATCCGACATTTCTTTCGTTAATGTCAAGACCATTGCGTCATATGCAGGAAGACCAAGTTCCTCCACATAACGTTTTTTTCGTGCATCCGGAAGTTCCGGAATCTCCCGCCGAACGCGTTCTTTCCATTCCTCATCAATATATAAATCAACAAGATCCGGTTCCGGGAAGTAACGATAATCTTCAGAACCTTCTTTTACCCGCATCAAAATCGTTTCACCGGTTGCCTCATCGTAACGGCGCGTTTCTTGACGGACGACCCCGCCGGATAAAAGAACTTTTTCTTGCCGCTTAATTTCGTATTCAAGACCTTTTCGAACAAAGTTAAACGAGTTTAAGTTTTTCAATTCGGTTTTCGTGCCAAACTCCTCTTGTCCGATTGGGCGGATGGAAACATTGGCGTCACAACGTAAGGAACCTTCTTCCATACGGACATCAGAAACGCCGGTGTATTGGATAATCGATTTCAATTTTTCCAAATAAGCATACGCTTCTTCCGGTGTACGGATATCCGGCTCAGACACAATTTCAATGAGCGGCGTTCCTTGACGGTTAAAATCGACTAATGAATAACCATCGTTTCCGTGGAATAATTTTCCTGCATCTTCCTCTAAATGAAGACGAGTAATTCCAATTTTTTTCTTTTTCCCGTCGACTTCAATTTCAATCCAGCCATGTTCGCCGATTGGTTTGTCATATTGGGAAATTTGGTAGGCTTTCGGATTGTCCGGATAAAAATAGTTTTTTCGGTCAAATTTTGTTTCGGTTGCGATCTGGCAATTAAGAGCCATTGCCGCTTTCATTGCGTAGTTAACCGCTTCTTTATTTAATACAGGCAGTACGCCGGGATAACCTAAGTCAATCACATTCGTATTTGTATTTGGTTCTGCGCCAAAATGGGCCGGTGCAGGCGAGAAAACTTTCGATTGGGTTTTTAACTCAACATGCACTTCTAAACCGATAACAGCTTCGAAATTCATCCTTTTCACCCCTTACAGTTGTGGTTTTTGTTTATGATAGTCAGTAGCTTGTTCAAATGCATGTGCGACACGATAAACAGTCGCTTCATCAAAATGTTTACCGATGATTTGTAAACCAATTGGAAGTCCGTTGTCAAAACCGCATGGAACGGAAATTCCCGGTACGCCTGCCAAATTAACAGGAATCGTTAAAAGATCATTCGCATACATCGTTAACGGGTCATCAATTTGGGCACCAATTTTAAATGCCGGTGTTGGTGCTGTCGGTCCAACAATCACATCATATTTTTCAAACACTTTATCAAAATCTTGCTTGATTAATGTCCGTACTTGCTGCGCTTTTTTATAATAGGCATCATAATAACCGGAACTTAGGGCAAACGTTCCAAGCATAATCCGGCGTTTAACTTCATCACCAAACCCTTCAGAACGGGTCTTTTTGTATAGATCAATTAAGTTCTCAGCTCCTTGTGCCCGGTAACCGTAACGAATCCCGTCAAAACGAGCCAAGTTGGATGACGCCTCAGAAGAAGCAAGTAAATAATAGGTTGCGACGCCATATTTCGAATGCGGAAGGGACACTTCTTCCCATGTCGCACCTAATTTTTCTAAAACTTTCAGTGCTTCTAAAATGGCGTTGCGGACGGATGCTTGGACACCTTCCCCCAAATATTCTTTAGGGACGGCAATCCGTAATCCCTTTACATCTCCGGTCAGTTGTTCTACATAGTTTGGAACCGGAAGATTGGCGGAGGTCGAGTCATATGGATCAACACCGGAAATCGCTTGAAGTAAATACGCATTATCTTCAACATTCCTCGTGATTGGTCCGATTTGATCTAGGGAAGACGCAAAAGCAACCAATCCAAATCGGGAAACGCGACCGTATGTAGGTTTTAGGCCAACGACACCACAATAAGCAGCCGGCTGACGAATCGATCCACCGGTGTCAGAACCTAATGTGAATGGAACTTCTCCGGCAGCAACCGCAGCAGCCGAACCACCGGAAGACCCACCCGGAACATAGTCTAAATTCCAAGGATTGAATGTTCTTTGATAGTGGGAAGTTTCGGTCGATCCACCCATGGCAAATTCATCCATATTCAATTTTCCAATCATGACTGTTTCGGCATTATGTAATTTTTGCATAACCGTTGCATCGTAAATCGGGTCAAAGTTTTCGAGAATTTTGCTCGCACAAGTGGTACGAACACCTTTTGTCACGATATTGTCCTTAATTCCGATCGGCATGCCAAATAAAATACCGGTTGAATCGCCGCCAGCAAGTTTTTCATCTAACTGTTTTGCTTTATTCCGAGCATTTTCTTCATCTAAGGTTAAAAAGGCTTGGACTTTACCTTCCACTTCCGAAATTCGTTTAAATGACTCATCAACTAAGTCCGAAACGGAAACTTCCTTTTTTTGTAAAAGCTCATGTAAATCTCTCATTTTATGGTCAAATAGTGACATGGATATCCCTCCTTACTCAAGAATAGATGGTACACGGAAAAGTCCATCTTTATGGTCTGGTGCATTTTTTAAAACTTCTTCCCTTGGTAAACCGGGAACAGCCACATCTTCACGCAATACATTTTTAATATCAAGAACGTGGGATGTTGGTTCTACATTGGTTGTGTCAAGTTCGTTCAACTGTTCGGCAAAACCGATAATGGCGTCCAATTGAGTCGTGAACTTTTCGATTTCTTCCTCACTGAATGACAATCTGGCTAAATCAGCCACATGCTTTACTTGTTCTTTTGAAATTCTGGACATGATTTCACCTCCACATTTTTCAGAAAAAAATGATCCTATAGAAGCAAATGCAATCGTATTTCGCAATGCATTTTGCAAAACTATCTACTATTTTACCATGTTTTACAAGATTTCCGAAATAGAAGGGAAAAATTCTTTTTATATGTGGCGGAATTGCGGTCTACAATAAAAAACTCTGTGGTGAGCCTAGCGCTACATGAGGGTCTATGAGACAAAAACGACGGAATTTGAAACAGAAGTGTCTCATAGAACAGCTGTATGGGACAAATTTAGTTGAAAAGTAAAATAAAATGTCCCATAGAATTCCCGGATTCACGGTCTATGGGACAAAAACGACGGAATTTGAAACAGAA
>ERZ1673766.25-NODE-25-length-48790-cov-31.075346_pt1 | contig 48790 bp, 44 predicted proteins | sample MGYA00580143_ERZ1673766 | MGnify/ENA primary metagenome ERZ1673766 (study PRJEB41219, sample SAMN04549641) | soil metagenome | isolation source: soil | place: USA:California, San Francisco Bay NWR | collected 2009-02-09 ... | reverse complement strand
ACAATAAAACTAATCCCAAGTTAATTGCTTGTATTTTTATACTTTCTTATACTATTAAAAAAAGAACCTAGTCACTTTTAGGTCCTTTACAATTAGTAATAGCCGGGATGCATTATTTCGATTGTTCCTATCATTGGTCAAAAAACAGTAAACAACATGACCGACATAATGATCATATATCATACGGCTTGTCTGTATTTACCTTCTTCAGCTTCTTCTTTATGAACTTATGACAACCGCATTAAGGTGAAAAATTTGGAGCCTTTAATTGAAACAGTACTGTTTTTCCTGCTTCTACAGTATCCAGTTTATTCCAGACTAAAGTGTAATGATTGTTTTCATTGTTTGTAACAACAAGAGGAATAACAGACTTTTTGCCATTTGCTTCAATCTTGGAAACATCAACTTTCATGATAGGTTGACCTAACTCTACTTCTTCATTAACAGAAACAAAGGGTGTAAATCCACTTCCATTTAGTTCAACGGTATCTAAACCAATATGAATCAATAGTTCAATACCATTGTTATCTTGGATTCCAATTGCATGAAGGGCATCTGCCAACATTACAACTTTTCCTTTCACCGGGGATACAACTATAGTATTTGCAAGCTCAGGTTGCACGGCAGCTCCTTCACCAACCATCTTACTAGAAAAAACAGGATCAGGAACTTCATCCAAACTAAGAAATTTACCAGTAACAGGTGCAACAACGTTAATCAAGGTAGAATTGTATTTTTTTAAATAATTTTTTAGCATATGACCATCTCCAAAATAAATAAAATGATTATAATTATATTTCGATAACCGTTTTAAGAAAAACTAATTCGAAATAAAGCAAAGCCACATAGTAAGGAAAATAATAATAAAGATGCGGATAATATTGTTAAATGTTTATACCGAAACATTATATTCATTTGCAATACATGTCTTAATCTCAAATTCATTCTATATAATGTAATCCCGGTAATAGCTGCTAATAATAAGTTCGTGACGACAAGTTGAGAAATAAGTAAAATCCATAGTGTAAAACCAATGTACTCTTGGTCATCCCCAGTTTCAAAATCAGGATAAATGGTAATGAGAATATATGCCCAAGCTAAATCGACAAGTGCAACTAAAAATTGGATATTATTCCAAACATTTTGATATAGATATTCAGAAAATGTCAATCCTTCCCCTACCAATGAGAGCAAAATGTATGTTCCGAATAAAATAGGAACAAGAATGACCATGATAACTAATAGTTTATATGACCTTTTGGCTGTTGAAAAAGGGAGAAACAAATTTTTTACTATCGTTTTCATTTAAATTTCCTCATTCTTTACTTATATTCAAATATGTTTCTATATATTTTATATACAAAAGTTCACATAATACTTGTAAAGAACCCATTGAATTTGCTTCCGGAGTAGAATTATCAGTTGTTTTTTTCATGATTTCCACTGATTGATAATATAGATTATAGGTAGCTAAAGAGGCTAATTGATTATTTTTAAAATCCGTTATTGAAAGAGTAGGTACATTATTTAGTTTTAAGATTCGTAAGCTATCGATGATATGCTCAATCTTACCACTTAGTGAAATAATGATAATGAAATCGTCTTTTGTATAATTTGGTAACATCAATTTAAACTCGGTATAATGCTGAATTAATATGATTGGACGGTTACAACTAAAAAGTACTCGCATTAGTTGCTCACCGGCTAATTTTTGTGCCCAACCGGTCCCATATATATAAACATGTCGGGCATCTTTAAGACATTTTATTATTTCTTTTGTGTTCGTATTTTGAAAATGTTTTAGGGTATCGTTAATGCTATTCTCAAACAATTCAATATAATTTTTCTTGCTTTTAAACTGTTTAAAGTCAATTTTATTAGATAGATCATTCTTTAAAGCAAATTTAAATTCACTATAACCTGAAAAGCCTAGTTTTTGTGTCATTCTTAATATTGATGATGTTGACATATTGCACTTTTTTGATAATTGTGTAATACTCATGTTTTGGCATTCAACTTTATGTTCAAGAATATAGTTTAATACATATAAATCATTATTGTTTAAATTCTCGTAGTGTTTATTAATGATGGCTACTAGTTCCATCGTCTAACCTCCTCATTAATGGAAAAACCAATTATTATTAATTATAACAAAATTTGAACAGAATACCCTGTTATATTTTGCTATAACAGGGTATTATTCTATTTTCGAGGAGGATAAACGATACGCTAATCATATTTATTAATACAGTTCAGGCCAATATTCTTTATTAGCTTCAATTAAATCATCTAAAATTTGCTTTGCCACACTTGCGCTAGGTACAGTTTTAGAAAGGGTTAACGCTTGCCATAATTTTTGATAGGATTGTTCAATCCATGCATCTACAACTAATTTTTCAACTGCCACTTGTTGTTCCATTAAACCTTTTTGGAATCTAGGTATTGTTCCCATTGTTAATCTTTCGGGTCCATTTGATCCCACTATACATGGTACTTCTACCATTGCAGTTGGATCAAAGTTTTCTATAGAACCGTTATTTTCAACAATAATTAACATTCTTTCATGTGTGTTATATGCAATTGCTCTTGCCAAGTCTATAATATAGCCGGCATGTTCATCCGATATTTCCAGATCAAAACCTTTCGTAGATTGTTGCTTAGCAATTGTACGACACATACTAAATACTTTCTTTTCACGACCCGCTCTTATTTCATCGACACGTGTATGGTTTGGGTCACTATGCTCAACAACATAATCTGGATACAAATAATATTTTAAGTAAGTATTTGGAAGAGAATCAGGATCTAAAGCATAAACATCTTTTACTTTTAAGAAAGTTTGTTTCCAACTTTCTTCCCATTGACTTTCATCACCAGGAGGAAGATAACCTTTTTCTGCTACATATTCTTTAAGTTTTGGCATTAAATCATTACCGTCTTTATCCCTTATCGCTTCCCACCAACCAAAGTGATTCAAACCATAATATCTAACTTCCATGTCTTTGTATGATTCTAAACCAAGTATTTTGGCCATATTATTTTGAATAGCAATTGGCATATCACAAATATTCAATATCTTTGAGTTTGGTCTTAATCTTCTCGTAGCTTCTGCAACAATCGCTGCAGGGTTAGAATAATTTAACATCCATGCATTTGGAGAGTATTTTTCCATATAGTCTAAAATCTCCAATACTCCGCCAATTGATCGCATACCATATGCAATTCCTCCGGGACCGCATGTTTCTTGACCTAAAACTCCATATTTTAGAGGTATTTTTTCATCCTTATCTCTCATTTCATATTTTCCAACACGGATTTGTGCCATGACAAAGTCAACATCAGTAAAACCAATTTCAGGATCTGTCGTTGCTAAAAACTCTATATCTGGAGCATTTTCTTTTATAATTACCTCTACTGCATCAGCAATGATTTTTTGCCTTTCACCATCGTTATCATATAATTTAATTTGGCGAACAGGAAATTTTTCCAAGTTGTTTAATAATGTTAGAATAATCCCCGGAGTATATGTGCTTCCTCCACCTGCAATAACTAATGAAAACTTTTTCATTTTAGTCCACCTCTAGTTAGTTTATTTCTATATTCATTAATCTTTCAAATTCTTCTCGAACTTGTGGTACAGACAAACCTATAATAATTTGTATTGCTTTACCATTTCTTACAACTCCGTGAGCCCCAGCAGATTTAAACACTGAATCAGTTGCTATCAGTGATTCATCATTAACCGTTACCCTTAATCTAGTTGCACAGTTAGTAACACTTTGTATATTATCACGACCACCAAGGGCCTCTAAATAACTTGCAGCGGCTAATGTAAATTGACTGCCACCACTCTCACTGCTTGCTGTTGCGACTTCATCTCTTTGTCTCTTTTTGTAGTCTTCTTTTCTATATAGTTTAGTTTCTACTTGATCAGGTTCACGTCCTGGTGTTGCAAAATTGAATCTTTCTATCAAAAACTTGAATACAAAAAAGTATATGACCATAAATAATAATCCAATAACGATTTGTGTAACATATGTTGGCCAATGGTGTTGGAATAGTGGTAACCAGTTTTGCGTAACCCAGTCGATTAAACCACTGTTAAAGTTACCAGAAACTCCAAATGCATACATAATTGTATTCATTGTTGCAGATATCAAAGCGTAAATAACAAATAAGATAGGTGCAACAAAAAGGAATGTAAATTCAAATGGTTCGGTAATACCTGCTAATATAGCTGTAAGAACGGCTGGTATTAATAGTGCCAAAACTTGCTTTTTCTTTTCCGGTTTTGCAGTAAAATAGAATGCCGCAGCAACCCCAAGTGGAGCAAAAACTTTTTCAGTACCAAACATTAAAAAGGCACCTTCTGGAAATAACTCTTTAATTGGCTGAGTCGATGCAGCAAATTCATTTAAATGCTGTAGCCAATATTTTTGAAGCCCTTCATCAACTGCAGCCGGTCCCCAAAGAAATGGCATATAAATAAAATGATGTAAACCGGTTGGTATTAGCACTCTGTTTAAAAAATTATAGATCCAAATACCAATAACTCCAGCAGATACCATAAAATCTTGTAATCCTGAAATACCTTGTTGTACGACTGGCCATACATAACAGGTTATTAACGCTAATGGAAGCATAATAAAAAATCCAATTAACCCTACAAGAGAAGAACCTTGAAATACACCTAACCATTCCGGTAATTTTGTTTCAAAATATCGATTATGAATCCAAACAGATATAGAGGCTATTAATATTGCACCGAGTATATTGGTATCCAACGTTTTTATACCAGCAATCATATCTAAACCTGTTCCAGAGGCGCCTTTACTAATATCAATTGAAAAGTCAACGCCAAAAGATGGTCCCCAAAATGACAATATGCTATTAATAAAGTAATTGAATGTTAAATATATTAATAAAGCTTCAATTCCTGCTCGAGCTTGTGCTTTTTTAGCTAACCCTAAAGGTAATGCTGCAACAAAAATAAGCTCCATTTGGTTAAATATGGTCCATCCTCCATTTTGAATTGTTGTCCAAAATTTATACCAAAATGAATCTGAATCAGCAAGTCCTCCCACAATGGATGGGTTTGTTAGCATAATGGTAATGGCAATGATAATACCTGAATACGTAAAGAATAGGACCGGAGTAAACATTGCACCTCCAAAACGTTGCATGGTTTGCATAATTTTACCGTTCAATACCATTCACCTCACATTTATTATTTTTTACCTAGTAAAAAAACCAAAAATTAAACTACTCGAGTAAATTCAATTGCTTTTTGTGCGATATCGCTTACATTTCCATATTAAAACGCTTTCGAATTTGCCACAATAGTTTTCAGGAATTATGGGAAATAAACTGCAGTCTGAAAACCTTTTCATTATCTGAAAAAATTACCAAGAGGCTATGTATTTTTTATTTAAAATTTATTCAGTTTCGTTAGGTTCCGCAAAATAGTGGTTTGTCTGGTCGAGCGAGGTATTATGATTTGGTAAAGAGGTTATGTAATCTGTACGTGATTTAATCCTTAGACTGCTTGGAATAAAGTGCCTTATTAAAAAAGATAACTCCTGCGTCCGAGCCTTTGGCGACTCGTATCGGTTATGCCGAAAAAAGGGAAATTTCTCCAGTCCGGTGTATATGTTGAAAAAGCCACTGCTTTTTCAACTGAGGAGCCCGTGTTTTCGAGGCCATCCCTGTATTTCGTAGGATTCCTTTACGTGGATACATAATCCTTAAAATTTTCCTCAACAAGCAAATTAACATTTTCAGGTGAAAATTTATAATTTCTTAACGTGTAACAAAAAATCAGTTTCTGACAACTCTGGGACAGAAACTGATTTTGATATTGTTATCCGAACAAAGTGAATTGTTACTCAAAACGATTTTCTTTCCTATTTACGAAAAATAAATAGATTAGTATCCCTAATAAAGAAATTAAATGGGAAATAACCATTTGCAGATCTTCCTTAAGCGGTGTAAACATTAAAACATACTCCGGTAAATAAAGAAATATTGGAATGACAATCAGTACCAACGATTTACTCCAAATGGAACCACCAATAAAAATCAGAGCTGAAAGGCAGAACAGAACAATATTTCCCGTAGAATTAAAATGAATGACTGTTTCTCCATAGCGGTTATCCAACCAAATTAATAAGACAAAACCACCAATTTGAATAGCTGATATCAATAATAAAACGATCCAACCAACGGACTTTTTACGGACACCCGACAAAAATTTCATCGTCTTCATTAACAGCAGTAGGAAACAAACAGTTAGTAAAGGATAACCAATGAGTTCAAACCATGAATAGTCAGTGTCCCGGTTGATTACGTCCCCCATTAACACAAAAGCAAAGACACCGAGAATCATCATTGCCCCATACCCTGTCCATTGCTTGATATCAAACTTCATTTCGTTTGCAAACTGTTCCATATATTCCTTTGGAGAATTGCCGATAATATCTATAATGGATTTTCCCTTTTTTTCTGCTTCCCATAAATGATCTTCAAGTTCTGCCACAATATCTTCAATTTCTTGATCAGATTTTCCGGTTGAAAAAAGATACAGACGTAAATCTTCAATAAACTTTCTACTTTCTGGAGATAACTTCACTTTTCAATCTCCCCCTTTGTTTCTTGATCTAATAGCATATTTACACTGGTGGAAATGTTCATCCAGATTTCTTTAAATTTTTCCAACTCCTCCAGTCCTTTATTTGTAATGTAATAATACTTTCGTTGAGGTCCTCCCGATGGAACCGGCTTAGTTTTTACTTCCACTAATTTTTCCTTTCTCATTCGTAACAGCAATGGATAAATACTCCCTTCTTTAACCATGATAAAACCGTATTTTCCAAGTTTTTCAATCATTTCATATCCATACGTTTCACCTTTTGAAATAATTGCCAATAAGCATCCTTCTAAAATTCCCTTTAATATCTGACTGGATTCCAACGCATTCCCTCCTTTCATTGATAAAACTATCTTGCTATACAATATAGTAAACAAAAAAATAAATATGTTTCCCAAACAGCAGACTAATTTGTATTGCAATATAGTTAAAATATAATTCAGAATCATGCGTTTGTCAAGCATATTTTACAAAAAAAACAATTAATTTTTCCTCAAGCATTCGTTTAGAGCACAGTTAACAGATAGACAAAGGTTGAAGGAAAGTGATTGCTGTTGAATAATGGGACAGAGTTGTTGAATTTTGCTTCTTCACTGTTGAATTTGCAGGGTGAATTGTTGAATTTTGCTTTTTTACTGTTGAATTAATGCTAGTTCACTGTTGAATTCACGGGGGAAACTGTTGAATAAGGAGTAGCATTGTTGAATTCCGGGGGGTATTTGTCTCGTTTTCCATTCTTATCAGTGGGGGTTTCTCCATCCCCCACTGATGGTTAGACGGGCAATACATCCCGCACCCGTCTTCGTTTGTAAACTAAAAAAAACATGAGGAGGACCAAAGGAATTTATTTCATTAAAATGTCCCGAATATCCTCCTCTGTCAAGGTGGATGTGGTTTTTTCATCAGCATCAAGAATATCTGCAATGAGCTTCCGTTTCTTTGCCTGCAGTTCATTCATTTTTTCTTCAATTGTACCGCGTGCAACTAGCTTAATGACCTGTACCGTATGTTTCTGACCAATTCGGTGCGCCCGGTCGGCAGCTTGTTCCTCTACTGCCGGGTTCCACCATAAGTCATATAAAATCACAGTATCCGCTCCTGTCAAATTAAGACCGGTACCTCCAGCTTTTAGGGAAATCAAAAACAAGTCCCGTTCACCTTCATTAAATCGCCGGCAAAGTTCTATACGTTCCTCTGAAGGTGTACTGCCATCCAGATAAAAGTAGGCTTGACCGCGGCTGGTCAATTCCCTTCCAATCATTCCCAGCATCTGCGTGAACTGCGAAAAAATCAACAACCTTCTACCGGATCGTCTTGCTTCCTCTAAAATTTGAAAAAGCTGTTGGAATTTTGCTGAACTGCCCTGATAGCCCTCAACAAACAAGCCCGGGTGACAACAAATTTGGCGCAATCGCGTTAAGCCTGCCAATATACGAATTTTATTTTTATCGAACGTCTCTTTATCTAAGTGCTTTAAAGTCTCCTCTCTAAGTTTTGCCAAAAATCCTGCATATAGTTTCTTTTGTTCCGGCAGCAATTCAGATACAGCAAGCGACTCCTCTTTTTCCGGAAGTTCAGCCAACACATCTGTTTTTTCCCGCCGGAGCATAAACGGGCGGACTCTCTTTGCAATGTCTTGCGTTCTTAGATGGCTATATGCCTCCAGCCCTTGAAACAGTTGAGGGAAAACAACATGATAAATCGACCAAAGTTCTTCTATAGAATTTTCAAGTGGTGTTCCGGTCAAACCAAAGCGGTTATCTGCTTGGATTTTCTTTACTGACCGGGCCGTTTGCGTAAAAGGGTTTTTAAACGCTTGTGCTTCATCAAAAAACACGGTATGAAAGACTTGCTTCTCAAACCAAGTGAAATCTCTACACAGTATCGGATACGATGTAATGAGAACATCGATATCTTGTAGATTTTTCCGAAGCTCTTTTCGTTCGATTTGATTCCCATCCATCACAATTGCTTGAATTTCAGAGGCAAAAGTCATCAGTTCATTGAGCCAGTTATATGTTAATGAAGACGGACACACGATTAGAACCGGACACTTTCGGCTCCTTATATTTGCGAGTTCAGATACAATAAAGGTAATGCTTTGCAATGTTTTTCCCAATCCCATATCATCGGCAAGTACCCCGCCAAATCCGTATTGAGCAAGTGCCTTCATCCATTTGAAACCCGCCTTTTGATAATCTCGTAAAATTGACTCCAAACTTTTTGGCACCTCAAATTCCAGGCTTTCCGGATGAAGCAATTGATCTAAAAAGGCCAAAAACGATTCTTCCGGAGAAAAAACAGGACTATCCTGAATGAAGTCAAGAAACTTCAAACTTTCTAAGATAGGTTTCTCTAAAGTTAACTGATACCCGTCGTCTTGTGCCGGTTCAGCCGCTAAAAGTTTACGGATCACTTCCATTTCCTTCGCCTCCAAGGATAGAAGAGACCCATTCGGAAGCCGGTAATATTTCTGTTTCAATTCCAAGGCAGCTAAAATCCCGCGAATATCTTTGTCGCTAATCCCGTCCATTTCAAACTTGAATTCCAGCCAATGGGTGCGTTCTTGATGCATTTTCACTCGAATTTTCGGATGAACCTCTCGTACAATACGATTGCGGACGGCCGTTGTCGCATAAATTTGAGCAAGCTTTTGCAGTTTCGGCAAGATATGTACTAAAAAATCATACTCTAATTCTTCATTTTGCATAAAATAGCCGCCTTCTGTTTTTGTAAACCCGCTCGTTTCCATCAGTCCCAAAATTTCATCTTCCCTCTTAATATTTCTAACGACATAAGGACCGGTTATGTTTTCTCGACTTTCTAACGGTTGAATGACCACATGTTCATAATGGAATTCCAAGCCGGCCAACAGGCGATTTCTCACCCGATCCAAGTAAAGTTTTGCCACAAGCGGTGTTTTCATCATCCGTTCCATAAGCGGTTTGGACAGCCGGACTTCCCCGATTCTTTTTAAGCCCGGTACGATCTTTTTTAAAAAAAGATCCAGCTGCTTCTCCGGAATGGGTAGGTGTTCAGTCCCGGACTTAGCCAGCAATTCTATTAGTCCCGTTAATCGCGCAAAATCATCTTTTAACTGAAACAGTTTTCCTTTCCATAACACGGACCTGTAACCATCCATCAAAATCAATCGTTCAAGACCGGTTATTTTCAACTGATATTGAGATGGCTCACTTTCTTCCAATTGAAACTGAATCGGCGGTGGTCCCTCAACAATGTTTAATCCGGAAAATACTTGCCCTTCCTGTTCAAGCGTGACTAATGGTGCTTTTCCTAATATGGGGTACAGGCTTGCCCATGCAGATGGCGGAATCAATAACGTTCTCAGTGGAGGCACAGTGTTCGACTTTATCGGTAATACTTCTAAAAAGGCTGCTTCATCACGTGCCACACGTACCAACTGATGTAAAACGGTATCCGACTCATTCATAAAACAATGCAAACTTGGATCATAGGTAAATGCAGGAGATAGCTCACTCGCTTTCCCAGCTCTGACATCCTGTAAAAAACCGCGAATATTTGGAATCGGAGTCTGATTAATTTTCACTTCGATTCCGAATAAATACTGATCCTGTCCAAGTGAAAATGGACTTAGTCGGAAGTGCACGTCCAGTACTTCTCTCTTTTCAAAATGAAGTTGATGACCGGTTGTTCGGGCTGGCTTATTTTGAAATAGAGCCAAAAAGTCGCCGGTGAAGTCGCCGGTCTCTTCGTTTCCATAAGAAGCCATTCCTTGTCGATTCTGTTCATAAAGCGCAATAAGTACCGCGGCCACATGTTGGCACGGTTTACTAAAATTTAAAAGCGCAGAACAGCTGCATGACGTGTCAATATTTTCTTTTTCGTCTTTTTCAATTTTGACATAAAAATCTTCCGCCCCTTGTACGGTTGCAGCAACAAATTCGGCCTGCTCCTCATGAAAAATGACTTTATTCGCCCGATAAAAAGCGTCCCCCCGTTTGAAGGAGACGGTCCCACACATGTCTTTTATAATTTTATGATTCAGTTTGATATCCAATGGAAACCGCTCCTTCTTAATTTTTTGCGTTCCTATAATTATTTTCCATTTTATCACGAATTCTTGATACAATCGATATGCTTAAATATTATCTCAAGCGCAACTCATAATCTATCCAAAGTCTTTTATGAATCAACATGATACCTTGATTTATTTAACTATCATTGCTTGTCAGGCCACTTAGCATTGTATTTTTATTGTCGTGAATACTGTTAAACCATGCAGCCAATTATTACTTAAATCTTGGGAAAAATAAAATTATATATAGACAAACTAATGTTCCGTATGTTAAAATATCTCTATCAATTACAACTTTTGACATGCTTGTATTTGTCCGAAATTTACTTAATAATATCAGTAGGAGGGAATGCCGGTGGAAAATGAACTGTTAAAACAAATACTCGCAAAATTAAACGAAATTGATGACATCAAAACAGGTTTAAACGAAATGAACAACAGATTAAATCGAATGGAATCCGACATTAGTGAAGTTAAACAAGACATTATCGGCATGAAAGAAGAAATAAAAGAAATCAAATTAGAACAACAACTAATGAAACAAGATATAACAGATATCAAACAAGAACAACTACTAATGAAACAAGATATAACAGATATCAAACAAGAGCAATTACTTATGAAACAAGATATAACAGAAATGAAACAAGAGCAATTACTTATGAAACAAGATATAACAGAAATGAAACAGGAACAGCAACAAATTAAATTAGCCGTTCTTGAAACGAATGAACGGACAAAGGAAATTGCAGCGAAACAAGATGAACATGAGCAACTCATTCATTTATTAGGAATGAGATCCCTTAAACAGGAAGCAGAATTAAATCGGATGAAGTAATCGTCATTTGACGGTTTTTTTTGTAGTTTTTATAGAGTTAATTATAAACCCATATACAAAATCTCCCCTGGTAGGCCATCAATTTCACATAACTTTTCTGATTGGAAGCCGCTGTTAATTAATATTTTTCTAGAAGGAATATTTTTCGGATCGATTATGGCGGTTAACCTTTTTATAGAGTTATTTTTCGCTTTTTCGATTAATATTTCGGCAATCTCAGATCCGTAGCCTTTCCCCCAATGTTCCGGAAGCAGCATATAGCCGAGTTCCGCTTCAGAGGTTTTTTCTTCATTTAAAATTAAACTTCCCAGCCCGATGAATTCATTTACATTGTTACTTGAATGGTAAACTTTAAAAGTACCAAATTGGTCAAATTTCTCATTTCTCCGTAATATCTTTGCAAAATTAACATATGCTTCTTCCAATGGAATCGATCGTTCCGTAATCATCGCCATCACTGCTTCATTTGACACAAGCCTAAAATAATCATGAAAATCTGTCGCCATGAACTTTCTCAAAATTAGGTTATACACTCCGGGCCCCCTTATATTTTTACAACCATAATCATACCATTTAAAATAGACCTTATCAAAATGTTAGAGCATCTGCTTTCTTTTTAATAAAAATTTAGCCAATAATACCTTTTATCAGTTCCGATAATCGGATCATTCCTTTTTCAAGGTCTGCCAATGAGGCATAGGAATAAGACAACCGGAGATGCACTTGATCATTTTTGTCATAGATACTTCCGGGATTAATTAAAATGCCTTCCTGAAGGGCTAAATCAAATAGTTTTCTTGTGGATATACCGTCCCGCAATTCAAGCCAAATATAAAATCCGCCGGCAGGGATATTCCATGATGCAATGTCAGAAAAATACTTCGCTAATAATGCCAGTGCAAGATCCATGGCTCCTACTTATTCAGTTTTTTCATTAGCTCAATTATTTCTTCGTTCTGCTTGACCTGAATTTCACTGTTGATTTTAATTTCGCGAATCCAAAATAACATAAAAGCAATGACGACCGATATTACGACATACTTAATCACAAATGCAAAAGTCCCAAAAATACTTATCATCATTTTCCACCCTTTCATTTATTTTTACACAACTTCAACCTTTTGAAAATTAACGCCCAATCCTTTTCAGCAATCTAGTATAGAACCTATTATTGATAGAACCAAACAAAACTCCTACCTTATATAAAAAATACGAATGACCTATAACAAAGTTTCACAACATGTTTAAAAAGTTTGTTATAACATTTTGAAAAAGAGCTTTTAGGTACAAACCATTTTTTATTAAATTTATTGACAGAAAATTATTTTCCATATATACTTATATACACAGGTATATAACTATATTAGCAGTAAACTAATCATGGCATTGAAAAATCCCGGCAATTTAAGGTGGTGAAACGGGTGAATAACTTAGATAACAATAAGCCGATTTATTTACAAATACGGGAAAAAATTGAAGATCAAATCGTAACCGGCTTGCTGAAAGAAGGAGATCAAGCACCTTCTACAAATCAGCTTGTGAATTTTTATAAAGTCAATCATGTTACGGTATCAAAAGGTGTTAACCAGTTAGTGGATGAAGGAATCCTTTTTAAAAAGAGGGGTGTAGGGATGTTTGTTGCTGAAGGAGCGAAAGAAAAATTGATTCAACAACGGAAGGAAAAATTTATCGAAGACCATTTAATTAAATTAGTTGAAGAAGCTAATATTTTAGGAATTACCGAAGATGAGTTAATTGATTTAATAAAAAGAGTGAAGGGAAGGGGAATGAAGTGAACAAATTTATAGAGGTTAATAACGTATGCCTTTCATACAAAAACCAGCAAGTCATAAAAAATATCTCATTTTCATTAGAACAAGGGAAAATATATGGGTTAATAGGACGGAATGGAGCGGGAAAAACCTCGCTTTTATCACTGCTTGCCTCTTTTAACCAACCGACAGCCGGGACAATTAAAATTGATGGCGAGGTTCCGTTTGAAAATGCACGGATTATGCAAAAAGTTGCCTTTATTTATGATCGTGACTTTAAAGATGAGAGTAGTCCAGTAAAAGAAATGTTTGATACAGTAAAACGTTATCGACCAAATTTTGATGAAGAATATGCAAAATATTTATTGGACCGTTTTGAACTACCGTTAAAAAAACCGGTTAATAAATTATCAAAAGGAAAGAAAGCGGCCTTAAATGTGACAATAGGGCTTTCCAGTCGGGCGCCAATTACGATATTTGACGAAGCTTATTTAGGAATGGATGCGCCAACAAGGACATTTTTTTACAAAGAATTATTAGAAGACCAAGCAAGGTATCCGAGAACGTTTATTTTATCTACTCATCTTGTGTCGGAAATGGATTATTTATTTGAAGAAGTCCTCATTATTCATCGTGGTGAGCTTGTTTTTCATGATGATTTTGAAACTTTATTATCAAGGGGAGCGGCCATTACGGGGGATTCTTCAAAAGTAGATCAATTTGTCCAAGGAAAGAAGAAATTAAGTGAACAAACTTTAGGGCGGACAAAATCTGTTATGATATACGGAAATTTAACGGAAGAGGAAAAGGAAAAAGCTCATTCCAATGGTTTGGAGATCGGACCGGTAAATTTACAAGATTTATTTATTTATCTAACGGAGGAGAGGAAATAAATGAAGAAAAAATCAATTCGAACAAAACTTGCTATCGATTTATTTACCCTGCAAGGACAATGGACGGCATGGTTTCTTGGAATCATGTTTGTCGTTTATATCGCTCATATTCTTTATCCATTATTATTTAGTGGGGAATCAGGAAGAACAGTTGATGACTTTTATGCAAGAACCTACATTTCTGGTAATATTTATATGTTAGTTATCGGGATTATCACATCAGTCAGTTGTCTTCCTTATTACGTTCAAAACGGGATTACGAGAAGGGATTATTTTTTCGGTGCAACGATAAGTACATTAGGATTAGCCATTATTATTCCAATCGTTGCATTAATCATTCGTTTTCTTTCAAAGGGAATGGTTGATTGGATAAACTTGCCGATTGAATTAAAAGGACTGCCAGATATTCGCATTGCAGAAGAAGATTCATTAATTGCTCAAATGATTTTGGCAGTGATTGATGCACCATCTGTGGCAGAAATAAGTGGATTATCACTTCTCGTATTTATGGTAAATCTATTCTTTTATTATGTGATCGGTTGGATGATTGGGTCAGGGTTTTATCGATTTGGTGGCATAAAAGGTATGCTGTTTGTTGTCCTTGCCCTTGCCATCTTCTTAATTAATGCCGGTATTTGGGGGAACCCTGTACCCGGTTGGCTGCCAATTCCGGATTTAACCCTGTCCTTCTATGCAATCATTGGTACAGTTTTATTAATTTTCATTGTACTGGGAATTATTAGGTTGGTAACAAGAAATGTGCGAATCAAATTGTAAATGATCCTACTTGAATATTTATTCTTGCTTATTCGGATAAAGAGAAAGGGTGTCCTGTTTCTTATGATTCCATTTTTTGGAAATATAGAAAAGATGTTCCTTTCTCTTTAGTCGCTTAGAACCGCTAGTGTTTTCGCTTTTTTTGCGTTAACGCTAGCGGTTCTTTTTTTCTATCGATTAAAACTTTCTATCCAATCTCAAAGACACTTTTAAAAAATTCAACTGCAAAATAAACAGCAAAAGCAATTAACAGAAGTCCGGCAATCACGGAAATCCACTTTATGATCGTCCGATTTAAGAAGACTCGTGTTTTTGCGATAATCGTCATTAAGATTAAATCATGCATTAAGATACCTGCCAAAATTCCGGCTGCAACCACAAAAAAACCGGAATTTCCGATTGACTTAAAAGAGTTTGCCAATACCGTTCCAAAAATCCCCAACCAAAAAACGACACTTCCCGGTGAGATGGCAACAAATAATCCGTTTAAATAAGATGACTTTAATGATTTCTCCGGTTTCTCATCTCCCAAGTGAATGTCTTTTTCAGCATTTTTTATACTGTCCCATCCGATAAAAAGTAAAAAAAGACTTCCTATTAGCCACATCCAACTTTGGACAACGGGCAAGGATAAAACTGGTGCAAGTCCGAAATACAGTAAGATAATTAATATAAAATCGACCGTCATCCCACCCAAACCGACAAACCAACCATGCAAAAAGCCATTTTTTAACCCCTGCTTTGTCATTTCAATCGTAATCGCTCCAACGGGCAAAGCAATGGATAACCCTAAAAATACATATGTAAAGAAAAGAGAAACCATGATTTTCCTCCTTGTTAGTGGATTTCATATGATATGTAATGAAAATTAGGGCGAATGTGGAGTAGATTTTGCCCGTACTAATTGATGTCATACTGCTTCCATTTCAATTGTTTGGCCCCCATTTTATAAAAAAACCTTTGTGCGACATATCTATATCAAGGCAAAATAATGTCATAAAGCCACAAGCTTTCTCATTTCATCCACCCCTTTATCATGTTATAATCTATCATAATCACAAATTGACCCTAGTAAAAGGGACAATTTTTTATAATTATATAGGGACAGATATATTGGAGGGATCAAAATGTTTGAAATAACCCCGAATTTGAATCCAAATGACCAAACACCACTTTACATACAGCTTTACCAATACTTATTAATAGAAATTGAAACAGGAAGAATCCCTCAAGGAACACGATTGCCGTCCATCCGCAAATTGGCCGACCATTTGGGAATTGGCAAAAATACGGTTGACGCCGCTTACCAACAACTGATTGCAGAAGGGTTTATCCTTAGTAAACCGAAAAGTGGGTTGTACGTCGCCGAATTTGATGAACAATTTTTTACGCCATCCCAAGATTCCGGCTCCCAATTTTCTTGTTTGGAAGCAGCTCAACCTTTGGCAATAACTTACCCCTTTGATTTTCGACACGGACACATCGACAAAGATCATTTTCCAGTCACCATTTGGGGAAAATTAACCAATCAAGTTTTGTATGATCAAGCTATTTTTTCATATGGAGACAGACAAGGCGAACCTGAACTGCGGGTGGAATTAGCAAAATATTTGTACCAATCAAGGGGTGTTTCCTGTTTACCGGAGCAAATTATTATTGGCGGCGGCATCCAGCAACTGCTCAGCTTACTTTGCTTCATAATCAAATTAGAGAATCCGGAATGTGATGGTAAGAAGTCCGGTCAACAGCAATTAAACCATTATGGAAATGTTGCAGTTGAAAATCCGGGATATGATGGTGCAAGAGAAGTTTTTCGTCAGCACGGTTTTTCAATCATACCAATAGAACTAAATACTGGTGGAATAGATTTAAAAAAATTAGCTAAAAGCAATGCCCGTATCGTTTATGTTACGCCATCCCATCAATTTCCAATGGGAATGATTATGCCGATTGCGAATCGAATGAAACTAATTCAATGGGCCAACCGTGTAGACGGATACATCATTGAAGATGATTATGACAGTGAGTTTCGATATAAAGGTAAACCTATTCCGGCTTTGCAAGGTATTGACTCGTTTGGTAAGGTCATTTATTTGGGAACTTTTTCTAAAGCATTATTACCATCCATTCGGTTGGCATATATGGTTTTACCGGAGCAACTTCTCAAAAGCTTTCAAACACATTTTCAATCCTATGAGCAACCCGTTTCAAAAATTTTGCAAAAAACGGTTGCCTTATTTATGCAAGAAGGTTATTGGCAAAAACATTTGCGAAGAATGAGGCATATTTACCAGAAAAAGCATGAAACCTTGCACCAGTCCATTCGCAAATTTATGGGAGAACAAGTAAAGATTATTGGTGAGGAATCAGGTCTACATTTACTAATAGAAGTGAAAAATGGGGATAATGAGGAAACGTTAATTGAAAAAGCAAAATTCTCCGGGGTAAAGATATATCCGACAGCAAAGTACTGGATGAGTCAAAATCAGGCAAAAGACCCTCTATTATTGGTCGGATTCGGCGGTTTAAGTGAAGCAGAAATTACCGAGGGAATCAGGCGATTGAGTGAGTCTTGGTTTTAGGAAGAAAATTGCATGGAACCCACTTAAGTGGCGAAAAAAACCGGTCGTCAAAAAGAAGGTGTTCTGTTGCAAAGCCGCCATGACCACGTTCATTAGTCCAAGCGCCTGCCAAAAAATGAACCGACAGTTTTTTTACCGTGTTTTATTTACTGTTATGTCGGTTTTATGACAAGTTTTATAGATGATATGTAAAGTTTTATATTCTTTTTGACAAGTTTTATTTGCATTTTTTTAATTTTATGTAGTATACTTTATTCATAAAAGAAAGGTGGAGTTGTCATGGAAAAAGAAGAAATTTTAGAAAAAAGCCGACGAGAAAATCGTGATATGGATGAAAGAGAACAGAAAATTGATGATGATTCTGTCTATCATGGAATGTTGGGGATTTTTGTATTAGTATTTTTCTACCTTTTCTTTAAAATGTTCACGAATCAACCCGTAACAGATATGCTCTCAATTTTGACAGCCAATCTAACAATTACTTCTTATTACAAGTATAAAAAAATACCAGACAAAAAGTTTTTTCTAATTAATACAATAATCGGAGCTATCTTAACAGTCGGATTCATCATCACTTATGTAATTGGGGTGATTTAAAAGAAATGAATGAACATTTGGTTTTAAAGAATAGGTTAAGAGTTGCAAGAGCAGAAAAAAAATTATCGCAAGGAGATTTGGCTAAGATGGTCGGTGTATCTCGGCAAACCATTAGTGCAATCGAAACCGGTCAATTTAATCCCACAGCAAAATTAGCGCTAATCTTATGTATTGCACTGGATAAAAAATTTGAAGACCTGTTTTATTTTGATTAGTAATATAAAAGACGATTGGCACTTAAAAGATTATTTTTCTAAAAAACTCACAAAACGGGCATTTTATTGGACAGTTTTGAATGATTGACTTTATATTTTGTCCATTAGGGCCGGTCTATTGGACAGTTTTTGCTTGTTGACTTCAAGTTTTGTCCATTAGGGCCGGTCTATTGGACAGTTTTTGCTGGTTGACTTCAAGTTTTGTCCATTAGGGCCGGTCTATTGGACAGTTTTTGCTGGTTGACTTCAAGTTTTGTCCATTAGGGCCCGTCTATTGGACAGTTTTTGCTGGTTGACTTCAAGTTTTGTCCATTAGAACCGGTATATTAGACAGTTTTTGCTGGTTAACCTTGCATTTTGTCCATTAGAACCAGTTTATTGGACAATTTTGAATGCTTGACTTTATTTTTTGTCCATTAGAGCCGGTTTTTTGGACAGTTTTAACTGGTTGGCTTCTTATTTTGTCCATTAGAGCCCGTCTATTGGACAGTTTTATCTGCTTGACCTCATATTTTGTCCATTAGAGCCGGTTTAGACGAGAGCTGAGCCGTAGTCAGCGAAAATACATTTTCGCTTGCGAGGTAATGCTACCGAAGCTTCTCTAGTTCACCGGAAAAATATAAAATTTTTTCGGCTGCGATGTATTCCCGCGAAGATTTCCTTGTGCACTTATGCGTTGGGAAAGTAGAAATTGAAAAATTTATACTTTCCTGCTATTAGCTAACAAAAAATTCGAATTTTCCTTTATAATAAAATGTATATTATCGGAATGGTTAGCCCAAATAGTTTCGATTGCTAAAAAAATTTAGCAAAGAGCACAACATTATGTTTCTAGCAAATAATTAATGCCATCTTTTTTGGTGCTAATCTTGTCTTTAGATGAACCGGGGGTGATTTCGAATGTATTGGACTCCATTATTTGAAAATGACGTACCAAAAGGACCCTTCTGCTCTTAATGGGGGAAGGTGACTGTTCTCTCCGTTAGGGGCATTCGACCTAAAGAAAAAACGGAGGGTACAATAAATGAAAAATACTTTATTAGGTTCATTATATTTAATACTCGCATCAAGTATATGGGGCGGTATGTACGTTGTTGTTAAAGTTGTCGTATCGGTTATACCGCCACTGGAACTTGTGTGGATGCGCTATGTAGTGGCGATTGTCGCATTACTCGTGATTGGTTTCATCACTCGACAAAACTGGCGTATTGAGAAACGTTATGTTTTCATCATTATAGCCATTGGAATCATTGGTAATGCCATTTCCATCGTTACGCAGGAAACGGGTACAATGTTATCTTCAGCACAAATGGGAGCGATTATTACTTCATCAACGCCGGCATTTATGGTTGTATTTGCTCGTTTCATCCTAAAAGAAAAGTTAACGTTAAAAAAGGGACTTTCTGTTTGTTTAGCGACCATTGGAGTTTTTCTCATTGTTGGAATTGGAAATATGGATTTGTCCAGCAAACTTGGCGGCCTTTCCTTGGTTACTGCTGCTTTAACATGGGCATTGATGTCTGTACTGGTAAAACTTTTACCGAGTGCTTATTCTCAAATTGTCGTAACGACCTATTCCATCATGGTAGCGCTAACCGTATTGACCCCTTTTGTTTTGCCACGGTTACACAAGATTCCTTTTTCTGAGTTGACTCAACCGACAATTTGGGGCGGAGTCTTGTATTTGGGTATTATCTCAACGGCATGTGGATTTCTTTTTTGGAATCGTGGATTACAAATGCTTAACGCCTCAAGCGGGGGAATCTTTTTCTTTTTTCAGCCCGTGGTAGGAGCATTACTTGGATGGCTGATTCTTGGAGAAAGCTTAGGTATCATGTTTTGGATCGGATCCATCCTCATTTTCATTGGTGTTTTATTCGTCATCTTTGAGAAAAATTAGCATGCAAAAACCCCTTCGCCCGCTTCTGAAGGGGTTTTTTAGTCAGCATTTTAAATTCAGCGTTTTGAGGGTTTTTAATCAGTATGTTAAAAATAAATCCGTCAACTTAAACAAATACGTATGATTAAAAAACAAGAATGCTAAGTCATTGTATTCATTTAAATATTTTCTTGTTTGAGAACATCAATAATGTTTTCCTTTTTCACCTTACTGCTGGAATAAAGCATGGTCACTCCAACGATGATAAATACTCCCAAAACCGTTACGAGAAGACTGACCCAGGGCAAATTAAATCGATACGCAAAACTGTTACTAAACGATCTATACATGAGATACATAATTACCAAACTAATGGGTAATCCATATAATAAAGCCTTCATCCCATAAAAGATGCTCTCGTAATTTAACATCTTATTAAATCTTTTTGGTGTCATACCTACCGATTTCAACATGGCAAATTCTCGTTTTCTTAATGCTATGCTGGTAGAGATTGTATTAAAAATATTTGCTACGGAAACTGCCGAGATTAGTAATACAAAACCATATACAAATACCTGAATGATTCTACTCATCTGTTCATCCTGAATACGAGAATGATACACATTATATATACTTGGCTGAATGGAAAGATTCATTTCATCAATTTGTTCTTCTGTCTTTATTGGATCTTTACTGTTTAAATATAGATAGTAGTAAGATTCATCAATAATATTTTGGTGTTCAGCAAGTAATTTGTTTAAAGTATCCTCTGAAACAACGACATGAATTTCTCCGGGGGATATCATTTTTCTTAACCCCATTGGTTGTTTATCCGTCAATGCAACAATTTCAACTTTATTTACATCCTTTATCTTCCCGGTATCCAAATCCTCGTATTGCAAATCTAATAAATCACCGACTTCAACATTTACGGCTTTCTCTTTCACATACTGCTTTTTTTCGATATCCTGATAATTATTTTTATTAATAACAATCGCCGGAAATTTATTTTCTTGATTCAACAAATCATCATTAACACGAATTTGCTCAGCATAAGCTTGTAAACTCGATTGATCTAAAGCATGAAGGATTACTTGAAACTTTATTTTTCCATTTTCTGAATGAATGACATAATTGCGAACACTATCTGGAACTTTTGCTTCGTCAATTTGCGAAACAAAGGTAAAATCTTGCATTATGATACGTTCTGTAACGCCATCCAGTTCTGTTATTTTTTCGAAGGCTTGTTTTGCTTCACTGCCATAATGTCCGTTGAACAGTACACTCATATCATAATCCGGACCATCTTGAGTCATTGAAAAAAATTCTTGCATCGTTTTTTTAAAATACGAGACCGATAAAAACAGAACAATACTAATCACTAATGAAATGACTGTAGCTTAAATCAAACTGTTCTAAATTCAGTTCAATCAGTGTTTCTGCAGATTGGAAATCACTGCATATTATTGTCTCATATTGTTCTTGTTGCAAGGTATACTCAAGCCCGGCAGCAATTGTATGATCATCTTCAACGATAAGAATTTTCATCTGAACATCTTCCTTATTCATTCTCTAATTTCATAATCTCACTTTTCCAATATTAAACATTCAATCTTTAATTAGCGAAGAACGAAGAACCTAATTTCTTAGTGCCTCTTTGTTAAAAATATCTCATTAACAGTATTTCTAATCAATCAAAATAAACAGGTTCCTGAGGATTATTAACTTGCCGGAATAGCATCTCAATTTGGGATCTTGTGTTTCGACCTTCAGACAATTTTGGTAACTCATTCTCGGCAAAAAAGCCAACAGCAGTTGTTTCAATTCCCGTTTGAGGTCCGCCCCCAATAATTTCACATTGAATAAATATTTTGTAAACATGATAGGGGGACGGGGGATGGGGATGACACTTTTTATCAAGTACCCCTAACAGCTTGACCGGTTTTACATCAAACCCCGATTCTTCCTTAACTTCTTTTATAGCAACTTCACTTGGTGTTAATCCAATATCTGCCCAGCCCCCGGGCAAAGACCAACTATCATCACTGTTTTCCTTAACTAGCAAAATTTTATTATCCTCGAAAATTACTGCTCGTATATCCACTTTAGGCGTTGGATAACCCGTTTCATTTGCAAAGAGATTTTTCAATACGGACTGGTCCACTTTCGTATATTGTGACATAATTTCCATACTGATTTCTCGGATTTGTTCAAATCTTTCTAAGTCATATACATCTCTTGAATAGGTTAATCCTGCCTGTGCAATTGATTGCAGTTCTTTCGCCCATTCGAGCCATTTCGGTTCCATAGAACATTTTCCCTTCTTTTTGTTTTATCGATGAAACGTGATACTATCAGCGAACAAAGTCCTTTAATACAAGCTATTATTTTTCATAAATTACCTTGCCGTCACGTTCAATTTGTTGCTTAATTTCCGTATTTAAAGAATCGCAAAAAAGCACATCACAGGAATAAATACCTACAAGATCATCAATATCACGAATCACCTTTCCCTTTTTCGTTCCTGAATAATCAATGCATAAGTCAATATCAGAATTGAATTTTGCCGTATTTTTAGCACGTGAGCCAAATAAAATGACCTTTCGAATTTCAGTGTCACTTTGAAAATAGGTCATAAGACGCTCAAATACTCGTTCACTAATTCCATACATCATTGTCAATCACTTCTTCTTTAATTTTTTGAAGCAATGCTTCGAGTTGATAAACGTATTCATTGACAATTTTCTGCATAATTTTTTCGTAGTCATCTTCATTATAGACATGTGCAGTTGCATTTCGTGAACTTAAGATATCATCCCATATATCAATTTGTTCAATCCATCCCTCAATAAACGCTTGTCGATAGCACGCTCTCGGACTATTCAACTCCAAACCGGATGCCTTAAAAATTTTAGACAACAGTTTCCAAAGCTGATCTTCAAGAATTTCATATTTTTTTACAATCGAATCTCTGTACACTTCTTTCAATAATTCATTCCCGGGTGGAATTATTTGTTGGGAGGCTGAAATCACATTTTTTAAATGTAATAATAATCGAAATGCATATTGGTACGACAACGTGATGGACTCCTTATATTTAGCAAATAAGTCATTCATGAGAACCCTCTCCTTAACCATTTGTTTATTTCCATTTCCTCAACTTAGGTAAAAAATAGCAATAGTCATATGTATTATTATACATGTTTATCATACGTTTACATATACATACTGATTGATGGTTATTAATATAAAAACTTACCAAAATGAATTGTCGATAGCCAATAAGTCTTTCTACATGCTCATGTCAATTATCATAAATTCTCTATCTCACATTCCTTCAAATGCTGCCATTGAATTCCGATATGACCGATTCCAAGAATAATAATAGAGATAATAAGCCAAATCACCTTCCCATAAATCCCCAGCAGCAGAAATGCCAATACCGGTAAAAGGGCTCCTGGAACCGGGATTCCAAAGAGGCTTCCATAAAAATCTTTTAGCGTATGTTTACTTTTAAAATACCGTATCCAGAAAACTTCATAAATAATCATCAAAATAAAAGATATAATTAGCCACAAACTCCAAAGGGAAAATGGTTTCAGATTAAAGTCATTGAAAATTAAAACCACGCAGGAAACAGCCACCTGTCCAACACGTTCCAGCCACAATAATATCTTATTTTCATTCGAGACGATATTCTGGTAATTTACAGGTTTAAACTTTGTCCAGAGAATATTCGGAATGAACAGCATCAATAGATAAATAAAACCCACATATGAAAATCCAAAGTGTCCGAACACGGTAGCGTCCTCCAATAATTCTTTTTAAATTGAGTTCACATTCTTGTATACCACTTTGATAAACATTTTTTATCAAAATTAACAAGAAATCTTATCTATTAATGAAAAAATCTCGCCAATTCTTCCACTTTCTCGGTTATATCTTTTTCTATGTCCTCATGAATGGGTAACTGCTCCTCTGCAAACGGCTTAAGCTTGGAATGGTCTCCAATCATCACCGAATGTTTTGCATGTTGAAACATGGATACATCATTGGCATCATTACCAAATGCAATATATTCTCCTTCGATAACGCCTAACTGCTGTAATCCTGACCATTTATTAATTCCTTTTGGACTGATGTCAAGCACCCCTTCATTGCCATGGACGTTGACGACCACATCCAGTTTGGCAAGATCCCGTTCTAGTTGGCCAATATTTTTGGAAGTAAGCATGAGTATTTTTACAATTGGGTTTAGTTCAGTTAATGGTCTATTTTTTGCAAGTTTTTGCGGATCAAGATTATGTAAAATGGGATGATCTGCCGGTCCTGTATAGGCATAATCCCAAGAACTATCGATCAAATAGGTAACCTCATATAACTCTATTAATCTTTTAATTTTTAAAAGTGTTTTAGTATCGAAATGTACGGTTGAAATAATTTGACCTTGATTTGCAACAATTGCCCCGTTTCCACCAATCATTGGATAAGAATGAAACCTTTTATCAAGCACGGGAAGTAAATCACGAATCGGCCTTGCAGAAGCGAAAATCACTTGATGTCCCTGTGCTTCCAATTTTTCTAGCGATTTCAGGATTCTTTCTGAAACGGGTTGACCTTTAAAACAAATCGTACCATCTAAATCAAATACAAATTTCAAGAAGACCACTCCTAGTAAGTTTTTCTTGGCTAATAGGAAAGTAAAAATTTTTCAATTTCTACTTTCCTAACGCATAAGTGCTCTTGCAGCTCTGCCGTCGCCTAAAGGCTCGGCAATTGCCGAGTTTTCTTTATCATTATTATAGTACTTTATTTTTGGGACATTTCAAATGGTTTTGTTCCATAGACAGTTGAGCTTTCCTTTCTATGAGACACTTTTCCTCAATTTTCTCTTTAAAATGTCTCATTGCACCTTTCTATGGGACATTTCTACTTGATTTTCAAATCGTTTTGTCCTATAGACAGCTGAGCGATCCTCCCTACAAGGCAATTCTCCTCCTTACTGGACATTTATACATAAACGAACAAAAAACCCAGCCATTTTAAGACTGGGCTTTGCAAATCATTTTTTATATTATACAGGTACAGTGTTTAGTTCCTTTAAGGAATAATGATTTAATATAATCCCTTTTGTTATTAAGAAACGTTCGAATAGTTCATCCATATAGTTATTAAAGGCTTCTTTTTGAGCATGATTAGAGTGAATCATTAATTCCATATGGTAAGGTTTATAACTGGTTATCTCCCCATCTTGTCCAGTTTCAACCATATATTTCAAAATGTTATAGCCATCTTGTTCAAGTTGGGAATTTAGTTTGTTCATATATTCTTTAAAAGCGATGAGATTTTGGTCCTTTGCTTGAAAGTCAAGAACTAAAGCATAGTCTTCTTCAGCATTTGGATTAATCTGGTTCTCATGATAGTCGGTTTCTGCGTTGTTCTCCTCAAACCATAAATTACAACTGGGACAATAATAAGCATCATCGATAAAACGATAATACATTTCGTGTTTGCAGACAGAACATTTCATACCGGCACATCCCTTTTCTTTTAGATTTCAACCCTATTATAAAGGAGAAAGCGCAGTATAAATTTTACAATTCTGTTACGGTTTTCACAAATATAAATTTTAAGCAGTTCACTACAATTCAGTCCATTTTATATCTTAATCACTTTATAAATGAATCAAAAATCACTTTATAAATGAATCAAACAAATATGAAACCGGTTAGAAGGATTACGGGGCAAGGAAAATGTGAAAGGTCTTTCACTCCGATAATCGTTAGTTGAACCAGTCACTTTTTTCGGATAACCGCAACCTTCCCCAACAAAACAAAATGGTCATTTCCTATTTGCCTACTTATGTCATACTATTATAAGATAAAATTATCTAGAAAAGGTAGCGATCATATTTTTGATAGAGCAATATATAAACAAATCGATTGTACCCGTTTGTTTCAATAATACGAGTTGCCAAAACTTAGCTCTCCTTAAAAATTCAAAAACAGAATGAACGAATGGAGCATGTATCATGTACAAAATATTAATAGTTGAAGACGATATGGTGATTGCGAAAACGGTAAAAACGCATCTTGAATCATGGGGCTACGAGGTTGAATATATTATCGATTTTCAAAATGTCATGTCTCATTTTGTTTCGTATGATCCGCAGTTGGTTTTATTGGATATCTCCCTCCCTTTTGTGAATGGGTTCACCTTATGTAATGAAATTCGGAAATTGTCCAAAGTGCCGATTATTTTTATCTCTTCCGCTTCCGATAATATGAATATTGTCATGGCGATTAGTATGGGAGGGGATGATTTTATTGCCAAACCATTCGACCTGACCATTCTCACATCAAAAGTACAGGCATTGCTTCGGCGTACGTATGATTTTACCGGGCAAACAAATTTATTAGAGCACCGTGGGGCGATTGTAAACACAAGTGACGCCACATTAACCTATAATGGCCAAAAAATTGATTTAACAAAAAACGACCAAAAAATTTTGCATGTTCTTCTTGAAAATAAAGGGAAAACCGTTTCAAGAGATGTCCTGATGACTCGGCTATGGGAAACGGACAGCTTTATCGATGACAATACATTAACAGTAAATATTAATCGGCTTCGCAAAAAATTAGAAGCGATCGGGCTCCATGATTTTATAAAAACAAAGAAAGGACTCGGCTATTTGGTGGACTGATATGAAAAAACATAGAGAAAATCTGCTGCTGCTATATTTACATAAAAATTGGAGACCGCTCGGATTGTCCACCCTTTTTGTCTTATGCTTTACCATTGTTTTTTCGCTTAGTCATCTGCCCCTTGCCCCGATTCTTTACGCCGTCCTTTTATGTCTATATATTGGTCTCATCTTTTTTATTGTTGATTTTTTAAAATTTATCAAGCGGTACAAAATGCTAAAAATTGCACACAAAACGATAACGGTGCAAATCAACCAATTACCTGTTCCTCAAAATGCGATTGAACGTCAATATCAAGAGCTGCTTCAAATTTTATATCAACATAAGAATGAATTAACCGTTCAAGCCGACAATAAGCAAAAAGATTTAGTTGACTATTTTACCCAATGGACCCATCAAATCAAAACACCCATTGCGGCGATGCGACTGCTTCTCCAATCGGACCAAACTGAGCAAAATTCCGAGTTGGAAATGGAATTGATGAAAATTGAGCAATATGTTGAATTTGTCCTGCAATATCTTCGTTTAGAAAATATGTCCAATGATCTTGTTTTAAAAAAATATGATTTGGATGGGATTATTAAGCATGCGATCCGGAAAAATGCCAAATTATTCATTCGCAAAAAAATTAGCCTCAACTATGCCGGCGTAAATTTTACAGTGTTAACGGATGAAAAATGGCTGCTCTTCGTCATTGAACAAATTCTCTCCAACGCATTGAAGTATACAAAGGAAGGTTCGATTTCGATTTATACGAAGGGAAAACGATTGATTATTGAAGATACCGGCATTGGTATACGAGCGGAAGATTTGCCGCGAGTTTTTGAGAAAGGCTTTACCGGATACAACGGACGAGCCTTTAAACAATCGACCGGAATCGGCTTGTATCTTTGCAAACAAATTCTCGCAAAGTTGTCACATGATATATCCATCCAATCCGAAGTTGGAAAGGGAACTAAGGTCATTATTGATTTAGAGACAAAGGAAATCGGGGTGGAATAAATCCTCCCTATGAGTCTGTCCGATGAACCCACAACCTGTATAGCGTGATAAATCGTCCGATTAGCGATACATTTATTCATGTCTATGCGGTGGTTCATTGGACAGTCTTCGTTTTTTTCACCTTACAAAAATGTAAGATTGAAGGCGAATCTGTAAGTAAAAGTTATGTCTGAACTGGTGGAATCATTGCTATACTGAACATGTTAATTTCGATAGAGACGGAGGAATTTACATGACATTACTTGAGGTAAAAAATCTCAAAAAAGTATACACAACCCGGTTCGGCGGCAATCAAGTTCAGGCACTCACAGATGTCAGTTTTTCAGTAGAGGAAGGCGAATATGTTGCCATTATGGGCGAATCCGGTTCCGGAAAAACGACACTGTTAAATATTTTGGCCGCACTTGATAAGCCGACAAGCGGAGAAGTTTTACTTGAAGGAAATAATATCGTTTTGATAAATGAAAAGGTAATATCCGCTTTTCGTCGGCAAAATCTCGGCTTTGTTTTCCAAGACTTTAACTTACTCGATACGTTTTCATTACAAGATAATATCTTTTTACCCCTAGTTTTATCCGGAAAACCGTATCAAGAAATGAACAGTCGATTACAGCCGCTCGCTGAAAAGTTGCGAATTAAAGACATTTTATCAAAATATCCTTATGAAGTTTCCGGCGGTCAAAAACAACGGGCGGCAGTTGCGAGAGCCCTGATTACCTATCCGAAGCTTGTGCTTGCCGATGAACCGACCGGTGCCTTGGATTCGCGCTCGTCTGATGATTTGCTGCAAATTTTTTCACAAATTAACCAAGAAGGACAAACGATTCTTATGGTTACCCATAGTACAAAAGCCGCCAGCCATGCCAGCCGCGTCCTGTTTATTAAAGATGGAGTCGTATTCCATCAAATCTATAAAGGATCTTTAACTACTGAGGAGATGTATCAGAAAATTTCCGATACGTTAAATATCATTGCAACGGGCGGTGCGAGAAATGAGTAAATTTTTCTACGCAAAGCTGGCCATGACGAATATTAACAAAAATCGAAAAACCTATATACCATATATTCTCACGTGCATTAGTACCATCGCCATGTTTTATATGATGCATTTTATTTCCGGAAACCCGGGTCTGAAAAAAATGTCCGGTGGGGATGCCCTGATTATAATTTTAAATCTAGGTAACTATGTCATCGGGATTTTTTCAGTTATTTTCCTATTTTATACAAATAGCTTTTTAATCAAACGGCGAAAAAAGGAATTTGGACTATTTAACATTCTTGGGATGGAAAAAAAGCACATCATCACAATTATTGTTTGGGAAACCTTCTTCGTCACTGTTATTAGTCTGTTTATTGGATTAATGAGTGGAGCCGTCATAGGTAAGTTAATGTTTTTACTCTTAAATAATATTTTACAATTTGAAGTGCCGCTTACGTATTTTGTGTCGATAAAATCAATGGGGATGACTGTTGTTCTTTTTATTGGTATCTTTGTCCTTACACTGTTGAACAATTTACGACAAATTCATTTGGCCAAACCGATTGAATTGTTGCGCGGCGGACAAGTCGGTGAACGCGAACCAAAGACGAAATGGGTTCTCGTCTTAATCGGGGTGGCAACACTTGCTTATGGCTACTATATTGCGCTTGTTACCGAATCACCATTAGCTGCGATCAATAAATTTTTCTTGGCTGTCCTGCTCGTTATTGTTGGGACATATGCCTTATTTACAGCCGGGACCATTGCTTTGTTAAAATTATTACGGAAAAATAAAGGATTCTTTTATCAAACAAAGCATTTCATCGGTGTTTCGGGTATGATTTATCGAATGAAACAAAATGCAGTGGGCTTGGCCAATATATGTATTTTATCCACAATGGTATTGGTCATGTTATCGACAACCGTATCTCTTTACATTGGAATGGAAGATGTATTGAAGACCCGGTATCCGAAAGAAATTGATGTAACAGCCAGTAATCTTTCAAAAGAAGCGTCACAATCCGTGGAAAAAATGATTAAGGAGGAAGCGGAAAAATACCAAGTCAAATTAAAAGATCCGGTGTCATATCGCTCGGCGTCATTTCCTGCAGTCAGAAAAGGAAATACGTTTACAACAAACGAAGATACCTTGAAATCATTTACAGATATTTCCATGATTGAACTAATCCCGCTTGATGAGTTCAATCAATTGGAGAAGCAATCCGTTACCATGGAAGATAATGAAGTACTACTTTACACGCTTAAAGGTAAACCGATTAAAAATTCGATTTCTATTGCAGGTCAAAATTTTCAAATTAAGCAACAGTTGAAAGACTTAACAATTATTGGCGATGCTTCTGCCATGATGACAGATAGTTATTTTGTCGTTGTAAAAGACGAAGATACCGTTAAATCTTTGTATCCTACTGAAGAACTGGATGCTGTTGAATGGAAAGATTTATCCTATTTTTACGGCTTTGATGTAGATGGGAACGCAAAAGATGAAATTGCTTTGACAAAGGCATTGGCTAAAAAATTGAATGAAGTTTCCATCGACGGTCAGGCAGAAGGTCGCGAAGAAGCGAAAGAATCTTTTTACTCCATTTATGGCGGCCTGTTTTTCCTTGGTCTATTCCTCGGTACATTGTTCATCATGGCAACCGTCTTGATCATGTACTATAAACAAATATCAGAAGGCTACGATGACAAAGAACGATTTGCAATTATGCAGAAAGTTGGCTTAAGTAAAGAAGAAATTAAAAAATCGATCAAGAGTCAAGTACTGATTGTCTTCTTCCTGCCGCTTGTCGCAGCTGTTATTCACATTGCCTTTGCCTTTAAAGTCATCACCAAATTATTGGCGCTGTTAAACTTAACAAATATTGGACTGTTTGCCATCTGTACAGCCGCAACCATTCTCATCTTTGCTATATTTTATGCATTGGTTTATTCATTAACGGCAAGGGAATATTATAAAATTGTCAGTTAACAATGGATATTCATTAAAGAAAACTCGGTGATTGCCGGGTTTTTTTATTCTATGAAAAAGATATTTACAGCAAGTACCGGGTTCTCTTTTAAGAGTATAAAGCAGTACAAAGCTTATCCATGATTTTCAATAGAATACAACGGTAAGAAAAAAAGGCGATACCAAAAATTAGTGTTTTTTAATTGTTTTTCTACTTCAATAATATACGTCTATGTCGATATTAATTATATGGAAAAAATGTGTTATTCGTATCTCAATATATACAGTTACAATAATCCGACTTTCGGTTATTAGTTTACTACGCCTAGCCAAACCTATATTTGTGATATATTTAACAAACTAACGTTTAAAAATTATAATTGATGTGTAAATTAAGTGAAGAACAGCATATCCATTAAAATCATGTTAATTATCGTACTTATTGTTGCCTTAACTGGTATTACAGTTGGTGGAACGGGATACTTCATCGCAAAAAAACAATTAACCAATGAAGGTAGAAACCAGTTGAAACAAATTGTCGACAATTCAATTGTCCTGTTAAATGAGTTAAATTCACAGGTGGAAAATAATGAACTAACACTGGATGAAGCAAAAGAAAAGGCACGTGTTTTATTATTAGGGCCAAAGTTACCTAACAATAAGGGCTACGATATCTCCAAATCCTCCTTCTCTTATAATAATTCGGGCTATTTATCTGCCTATGGTCCAGACTATTCTTCTCAATTACATCCGACCAATCCGGTAGGTCTAATTCCTGATGATACAACGAATCGAAAAGGAATGGTAAAAGCCGCAAAATCTAATAACACTGAAAAGCATTACTTTGTTTTTCAAGATGTAATAGATGAGAATACAGGTAAGAAGGGAAATAAAGTTTCCTATATGGAAAATTTTGAACCTTGGGATTGGAGTATAGGGGTTATTGTTGTAGAGAGAGAATTTTACAAAGACCTCTATGTCGTCCGTACATATATTATATTAATTACAGTTTCAATTGCTTTATTAAGTATTTTTCTGTTTTACTTTGCAAGCAGGAAAAAACTTCATCTACTAAAAGCTATTACTAATGCTTCATTAAATATTTCTGAAGGTAATCTGGCAATGCCCGTCTTCCTGAGTCAAATGATGAAATCGGTCAATTAGGATACGCCTATAACAAGATGGCCAATCAATTAAAACAACTCATTAGTCGTTTACAAAATACAAGTAATCAACTTCTTGAATCTGCTAGTGACCTCTCCGCAGTCTCTGAGGAAACAACAGCAACGAGCCAGGAAATTGGGTCTACCATTTCTGAGATTTCTTCCGGAGCAACTGCGCAATCAAACGATCTCATCGGTATTGATAAAAGTGTTGTTTTACTTAATCAATCGATTTCAAAGATTCATGAACATAATAACTCAATTAATGAAATGGCAAATAATTCGGAAACAGCAACATTACGAGGGAACAAAATCGTTAAAAAGTTAAAAGAAACAAATTCAATTGCTGTTCATGCTTCCACCGAGGCAAGTAAAGGCGTGACAAATCTCTCACACAAAATACAAGATATTTCTCATATTACCGATACCATTGAAGACATCGCATCAAAAACAAACTTGCTTGCCCTTAATGCAAGTATTGAAGCAGCAAGAGCAGGAGATAATGGTAAAGGCTTTGCCGTCGTTGCAAATGAAGTAAGAAAATTAGCCGAACAATCAAATCAAGCAACAAAACAAATTCAAGAGATGATTTCATTGATTGAAGCAGAAACAGAAAAAACGGTGTTATTAATGGGAGAGTCAATTAACCAATCACAGGAATTGAGTAATTCCGTCAATGCAACCGAAAAGGAATTCTTCCAAATTTCTACCGCCATTTTACAAACAAAACAAGCTGTCGATTCACTAAGTCAAGAGCTTGAAAGTCTAACGAATCAAAGCGAAAACATTACCGATTCCATAAATAATGCAACAAGTGTAGCGGAACAGTCTGCCGCATCAGTAGAAGCAATTTCCACAGCTGTCGATGAACAAATCGTGGCCATTTCTAACATTGCCACATCAGCTGAAAAACTAAATAATTTAAGCTATGAAATGACAGAAATGATTCAACAATATTCCGTTAAACAAGAGACCGAATAAAATTTAGGGGTCTGTCTCTCAACTATGACTACTTTTATGCAGAGAGGAGCAGACCCCGTTATTCCTGAATTATGCCATTCATTCAACTATAATTTTTTTTACTCCTATACTCCCGATATTATGTTTCAATCCACACACTCACGAGGAGTGTGACCAAGGAGGAATAAACCATGGAAATCAATCATGGAGTTTCGCATCTGGTAAGCGTCAGAAGTGGCACTGAAGTAAAGACCTGTATCCAAAAACAACAACTCAGTTGACAACTTTGGTATCTTTAAAGAAATTCACAATTTTATGCAGAGTTACTCCATCCGGCATTTTTTCATCAAAAACAATGACATAGTCTTTATATGATCTTGCAACCTTACTTCGATCACTTCTATGGATTTCAATCTTCTCAAATAACTGATTAGATGGCGCATTGCCCAAATAACTTTCATGCGAAAACACATATAATCCACGGCATGCCATCCGGCCGCGTGATGCCGAATGATCTATGTCCCACATGTTAATAAGCGACTCCCATAGTCCTTTTAAATCCTCTTCTTTTACTCCTGTCTGGACCCCAAATGAGGGCATATAAAACCCATAGGCGATATATAAACCGTATGGGACATAGGCTTTTCTACCCATTTGGCCTGAACGTGCCTCCTCATCAGCAACTTTGCCGTTTTTAATATCATCGGCATTGGTTAATGCAACACGAGTAATGCTTGATTCCGCAGGGAAAATTGGATCCACCGAGCGTGCAAATGTCAGTTGGACGGCTCCCCGTACTTGACCTGCATTAAATTTTTTGGTGGACATGACAGCGCCAAACATACGTGTATCAAAATAATGTTCGCACATCCATTGCCGCGCATCTTTCACTGTTTTAGGACTAGTGTCATCTTCTGGTTTTCCTAATTGCTCATAAGCTTTTTTCTGCTCATTTGTAAGAATCCCACGATGCTTGACATAAATATCAAAACCTTCCAGATTTCCTCTAGTGAAATAAATATAGTCCCTTATTTTCCTTTTAATTGCAACATCCGTTACAATACCTTGCATTGTTTCCGGATCAATTCTCGGCAGATTGCCTGCATCCGGATCGCCGTTTGGATTTCCATCCGTCACATCAAAAACGAGCACAAAATCATAGCGTTTGTTTGGATCAATAATTGAACTTATGTTCATGTATTACTCCCCCTCAACAACGGTTTTATTTAAATCACTTATATTGGCAGCATCAGCAGACATATTTTCTTTTTTCTTGTATATATCTTGTCTTTCATGATAGTAGCCTAGTGCAAACTCAGCCTGTCCTTGCAAATCAAGGACAGCCGGGAATTCTTTCAATTGGCCGGTTATTAATTGAATCCTTTGCTGATAACGAACTTCATATCCTTTGTTTTCTTTACTAATTTTACTTAAATGCCATTTGCTATTTCTCATTAAAAGCCCGAAAATTGTCCTTGGAGTAGATGAAGCTGCCGCATAGAACCTTGAAGCAATCGTATCGTTTCCCTTTACTGCTTCGTATTGTACCGCTTCCAATACCGCAAACAACCTGCCGCACAAATAAGGCGGCGTGATTCTGGCTTGATCCAAATCCACTGTCCATTCCTCCTTTTTTTGACTAATCAGCCAGCTTTTTATTGCTGCTGCATGTATCCATGCCATACCGCCTCTTGCCTGAATTCTTTTTACCATTTTTGCTATAATCCGCCCGGAGAGCCTTTTCCCGTAAATGGCCCAATTCATCCAATCTTGGACATCTTCCTTCTGCATCTCTTTTCTTCCATCACGGTACATGCACGCCGCCAATAAATAAATGCTGGCCGGTTTTGGCGCTCCCACAATTTGTTGTGCATCAAAAAATTGCCGGATTTGGTTTTTCACCTTCCATACAGGCGGCTCTGCATAGTCGCGGACAACCATTCTGGCCTTGTTTGCTGAAAGTGCTAAAATACATATACGATCTAAAGAACCGTGATTTTCGGCCCTTTTGAATGGGGAAGATAAAATGCTCCGGACTGCATCAGGATCCGGGTCGGATAGAAACGTAAACATGCTGGTCGTTTCCGGATCGTTTTGCCTTGTCCAATACACGTATGTTACATTGCTGATTTCCATCATATGCGGGCCACCGTGCTGCTTTTTGTTTGTATATTTTCTCAATAAGTACGAGAGCGCTTGCCCGTATTTTTGCTCACATTCAAAACAAGTAGGTGCAATCTCCGAGTTTTCCAGTCCGTATGAAAAATAGGCACTTTCATTGGCCGAAATAAGCTTTGTCCTCTCTTTCCCCAAAGAAAATTCAATGGTATGGCGTTTTACTGCCGGTGCAGAACGTCCGCAAATGAAGCAAACACTATTGTTCTCTTTCTTCGAGCTGCTATTAAACAGAAAATCTCCCCAAAACTTTTTTACTTTATTATCTTCGTGGGGGAACTCACCTGCTTCCGTCCGAAACAAGATCACGTCAGTTGACTTCATACCGTCTGGAAGCTGCCAGTTTTTCTTTTCCAATATCTGCACGATCTTTTGAACAACTTCATTGCGTGTGGCCTCACAGCATTCTTTCAATAATTTCAGATATGCTAGGTGGCATTCCGCTGCTCTTTTTGCATTGGTGGGATTTTTAGGCAGTTGAAATACATACTCCGCCTTGTCAGTAAGCAAAATAGGCGACACACCCGATGCACGGCTGCGATTCGGGATAACACGCTGTTCACCTCGCTCAGCCTGAATAAACTCAAAACGGTCATCATGTGTAATTACAACAAACCATTGATAGCTTCTCCGGGCATATCCGACCGGCGGCAAATCATTGGCATGCTGTTCGGCAAACTCCACCAGTCTGTGCATATACATCTAGCCATCCACCTCCTTATACAGATATTCGGGCACATGCAATACACCCCGGTCCAATTTGGCATCAAAGAAATAGGGAATGGCACGCGCATTTTTTTGTCCGGGATCTGCGGGATATTTTAAGTCGAATAACATTGGGCCAATATCCATTGTATCGGGTATTGCCTGATCATCGTCTTCAGGCAGAGAAAAGTGAAGCGAACATTCCCTTGTCCCGAGATAAGGGCGATGAAAGCATTGCCCTTTGTTCACTCTCCGCAAAAACATAGATGAGTACTTTATCTGATTTTCCATCGTCGGGTTTACTAGCCGCATTTCTGCCGTTATAATATAGGCAACGTCACGCAACATGATTGAATGGCGTAACTGCCGGTCATCATCTGTGAAATAGTCCCGCTTGCTTGTGGCAATATTACTGGGTACAATTGAAGCAACTTCATTCCGCAAAATGGAATAATACTGAATGGGCTTTAACACGTGAATGCTTTTTATTCGCCACTTGAATTCTGGTTTCCAGAAAATTCCTTCTAAAATACCCCTTGCTGCAGACGGAGTCATTACTGGATAAGATACCCTTTCCACTTTCGCTTCCACCCTAGTAAACAGCGCATACTCGCCCCAGACTTTCAGCCGAAAAATTTGCCCCATCAATCAATCTCCTCCCTCGTCCATATCCTTAATCCCGGTTTTCATGTCATAATCCCCGTGCCAAATATACCAACCTTGCGATATCTTTTCCAACTGATTTTGATTCTCTCTAAAAAAACTGCTGTCCACATATTCATCTACAGCAAATAACTGTGCTTCACGATACCATTCCTTTGTTAAATATGGAGCTTCTTTGTACATCCGAATTAATCTTTCAATCTGTCCATCTTCATCTTGGTAATTTTTGCAAAGGATGGATACCGTATTCTGATCAATCATTTGAAACAAGCGGCTCGCTTTCTCAAATAAAAAAGGTTTAAGGCTTGTTATTCCATATGAATCCAGCAAGTCGTCTCCACCGAGGGTATATAAACTTCGATAATATTTTTCGAAAATCCAAGGCTCATGCAATACAACGGTGCCGTGATGATTCAATAAAATCCTCGTTTGCTCCGTTCCTTTGCGGTACATTCCGCCAGGCATCCCCCCTCCAATCAATTCGAAAATAAACACTTTCCCTTTGTCCAGTTTGCCTTCTCTGTTGCTCCTTCCTGCAGCCTGAACAATTGAGTCAATCGGGGCCATTGCGCGAAACACTGTCGGAAAATCCAAATCAACTCCTGCTTCTACTACTGTTGTTGTAATTACAAGAATTGGCTTTTCTTTTTGTAAATCCTCTTTGATTTGTTTGATCACCTTTTTCCGGTGGTCAGGACACATCCGATTCGATAAATGATATAATTTCTGTCCGTTCGCCTTTTGGCGGATTGCTTCACGGTATACACAGAAAGCATCTTTCCTCGTATTTAGGATACAAAGTGCTGCAGGGTGTTCCTTCATTCTGGCGACAAGCTCTGAAACAGTAAGCGGCTTTTCAATCTGGCTATATTCAACTCGTTTCATGCTTGCAAACAGTTGATTACGGTTTTCATAGATCTCTACTGGCGTACCCATATTTCCAACCAATTCAGTATTTTTGAAAGACAACGGTGTTGCGCTGCATAAAACGACAGTGACATTAAAATGTTCCATTAATATGTGCAGAGCTTGAAAAATAGGTGCAAGAACATGGATGGGCAGTTTTTGAAACTCATCCAAAATGATGACGCTGTTTGCTAAACGGTGAAGCTTTCTCACTTTGCTTGTGCGGTTTGAAAATAAACTCTCAAACAATTCCACTGTCGTTGTTACAATAATCGGAAATGAATCCCAGTTCTCTGCTGCCAACCTTGCTCGCTCCATTGACTCACCTTTATCATCCGTATAACTTAGCTGTGAATGCTGTTCCAAAACGGATGCTTTCCCGAAAACCTTTTGATACTGTCTGGCTGTTTGATCAATGATGTTCACGAGCGGCAATGCCACAATCACCCGTTTTTTGTTATATCTTTTTGCGTGCTCAAGTGCAAAAGCTATTGAAGCCAGCGTTTTCCCCAGCCCGGTCGGCACCACCAGCGCCCGGAAAAACAAAGGTTGTTTCGCCGCTTCTCTGCAAGCCATATATACTTCATTTCTGTATCTATTTATCTCTTTATCCTGGGCTTCCCTGCGCAACTCAAGCATATAGTTCTGTAATTGTTCATCCAGTTGTTGTATACTGAATGCTTTTCCCTGCCGTTTTATACTCTTTCCATAATCAAAATAACGTTCTGTATCCAGAAAATCAGAATCGACAAGGGCCGAAAAACACATTCTCATCAGCATTTCTTTATAGGCAAATGAAGATTTGCTATCAGATTTCCCTCCGAGCGGCAATCCCGGAAACCGTTTCAATATGTCTTTAATCATTTGCATTTCCGTTTGCGACAACTCCGGAATCGCTTTCAAATATTGCGGAGCGTCAGGGATCTTTTCATCAAACACTGTATTCAGATCCGGCATTCCTGTATGATGCCCCGCTACGATTGCAGCCGCCATAATAATACGTTCATCCTGCACCTCTTGTAGAATGTCACGAAGCGCAATCACACCACCAATAGCATGTTGGACTGACCCGCGAATTTTTTTGTCTGCTTTTAAGTATTGTACAAACGCACATGACTTTTTCCCCAAGTCATGTGCAATAGCAGCAATGGACGTAATTCCATATCGATCAAACGTATGGCTAAAACGCCTTGCTTGAAAATACGTCCCTTTCATATGTTCATCCAAATAATGAGGCTCTTGTTTCTCAGATGCAGAAAAATGGGCAATGTATCTAATTTTTACCACCTTCTGTGAATTGGATATTTAACTATAGATTAATTATTGTAAAAATTTTCTTGTTCTGCAACATAAAAATTTGAACATTTAATATTTTGTAAAGCCCGCATAATAAGTGACAAGTTCACTAAAAAAGTATATTTATTCCTTCACATTTGTTTCAGTTTTTTAATTAAGCTTAAACACGGCTTTTTTAAAAAGAATTATCTCACATCAATGGTAACCATTCGTTCTACTAATAACAGTGAAACGAATAAAAGCCAAACTATCAGGTAATACCCTAGTAGTTTGGCCTACGCCATAAAAATCAAGAATAGCGTAAATTTCCAAGTCACAATTTCAATCCACGCACTTTCATTGAGTATAGCAAGATTTAAACAACACATCAAACCATCAAACGTGTTACTGTTTAAACCTTAATTCACTCAAATAAAATGCGAATACACTATATGAGGAGTTTATCAAAGATAATTAAAAAATTCAAAACATCTGTGTTCAATTTATAAGGCTCAAGCTTCTCAAGAATACTCGTTATCAAACTGTTATCCAGAAGCTAACCAAGTTGTAGCATTACGTCCGGACTTATTTATACCGCTTCATCTAATCCCTCCAAGTCGTTTACACGTCGGACAGACGTATAGGCTCTGACCCTCAGTACGTTAAGACTTTAATGTAGTGTGGGTCAGAGCCTGATGTAATGATAAGAGTGACACTTCATTTTAGGAGTTCGTACATTGGTAACAGGTCGATTACTTTAATAACTCGATTAACTCATCAACTGATTTACTTTTGATGATTTTTTGCACAACAGATCGATTTTCAATAATGGAAATTAGCTTCTTATACATACCATCTAAATCCGTTTGCGTGTCTTCTTTAATATTTAGCAAACAAACAAATTGAACCATTTGCTGTTCATGCCAATGAATAGGGTTTTTTAACGTACATACTGTCCAAAAAGTCTCTTTCGTTACCGGTACCATTGGATGAGGAATTGCTACTAGATTTCCAAAACTGGTTGGTGTAATCGACTCCCTTTCTAAAACAAGATTCACGTAATCCTTTGGTACAAGCTTTTGTTTATATAATTCACTACATAAAAATCGAATAACACTTTCCTTATCTTGTAAATCCTGTTGGAGGAAAATTCTTGATGGGTGTAAATATTTTGCTATCTCATTTTGCGTCGTAGATAAAATACGCTTAATTAAGTTAATGTCCTTATCTTCCAAAAAAGTATTAACAACTTGGACCGGTATTCCTAAATCTTCTTTTATGGGGATTGTGCTAATGACGAGATCGATGATAGATAAGTCATAGGATGATAAATTGTAATAATTAATCGTATCAATAATTTCAAGTTCTTGACTAAACAAATTTTGTAATCTGTAAGAAAGTAATTTTGCACTACCAACACCAGACGCACAAACGATTAATACTTTTTTTATTTTTTTCTTGTTTAATTTCATTCGTTCAAGGGCAACACCAATATGTAAAGCAATGTAGGCGATTTCGTCCTCAACCACTTCCATTTGCAAATAATTTTCTATACATTTACTGGCAATAATCGCCCCTTCAAAAGCAGCCGGGTATTTTTTCTTTATATCATTTAATAATGGATTTCGAATGTTCATTTTATATCGTAACCGATTCATTGCAGGGCGAATGTGCAAAGTTAATGCTTGAATAAACTCACGGTCTTGACTAAAGTCCCAATTTAATTCAGACTTTAATCTTTCTATCATACAGTTTATAATTGTCCCGGCTTCATCAAACTTACTAAACTCGACAAGCTCTTTCTTGTGTAAAAGTTTGGTTCCAAGTAAATGAACAATAATATAGTCAATTTCTGTATCAGGAAAGGTTAATCCGGTGAAATCTTCAACCTCTTTCGTTATTTCGTTGGCTACAATTTTTTCAAATGGATAATCATCGACTAGAAGATCAGACAGCTCTTCAATAACAAAGCCTTCCTGAATTCTTCCACAAGCAATGGCAATGTGTGTTGCTAAATTTTCTAGAGATATATCAGAAATTTCAATTTTATATTTATTGACCTTTTGAATAATTATTTTTTTAATCTTTTTAAATAATTTTGGATCAATGAGTTGTAAAGAATCCTCCTTAAGAAATGCCTCTTGATTCCGCTCTAATAACAAATTTGATAAACATAAACGTTTCATATACTCGTCACCTACGACTCTTGAACCATAATGCGGACGGTTTATTAACTTTAAGTTATATTTATCGAGAAATTCCTTCACCATTTTTAAGTCATTTTGCAATGTGGACAGTGAGACGAACATCTCCTCTGTAAAGCTTTCAAGTTTAATGAAACCTGTTTCTAACAATAGACGTCTTAAAATATAAAGAACTCTCGTGTCTTTATCAGCAAAGTCGCCCGCCAAATTATTCTCTTCGGTAGAAATCTCATTAAGAATATTGGAAAATAGTTCAGCATCTATTATTTTTATGGTGTACCCTAACCCTCTTGTCGATTTAATTTGAAACCCAACTGACTCCGGATTTTGTTGCATTAACTTAATTTCATTTCGGATTGTTCGATCACTGACGCCTAATTCTTTTGCTATCCAACTTGAAGTAACGGGTTCTTTTGACTTAGATAAAAGGATCAATATATCTTTCTGACGTTTTGATCGTATAGTAGTCACTGTCAACAACTCCCCTTTTCGTTATTTCAACAGTAAGCAGCCATTATTCACCCCTACAGTTATGCATCTGCGAAGAAACAAATTTTTTACAGTCATACTTACTTATAGACTATGAATGTCAATGATATGAAAAAATGGAGTTTTATTCCAACCCCATTTTTTCCGCAATCATATGCATTTCATTTTTCTACGTGAGGAAAAATCGTGTTTTTGTCCAACGAAAATTAAAGTTCTTCTCCATTTGTTTCAATGACATGCTTATACCATTCAAACGATTTTTTCTTTCTTCTTTCTAATGTCCCATTCCCTTCATTATCTTTGTCTACATAAATAAAGCCATAACGTTTTTCCATTTCCCCGGTTCCGGCACTCACCAAGTCAATACAGCCCCATGGTGTGTAGCCCATTAAATCAACGCCATCCAGTTCCACCGCTTTTTTCATTTCAGTAATATGATCACGGAAATATTGAATACGGTAATCATCATTTATCGTACCATCTTCTTCAACGACGTCCCTAGCACCGAGGCCATTTTCAACAATAAATAAAGGAATATTATACCGTTCATATAAAACATTTAACGAATAACGAAGGCCGACCGGATCAATTTGCCAGCCCCAATCGCTGGCTTGTACGTAAGGATTGCGAATGGTATGACCAAATTCTCCATCAGGTTGGCTGCCTTCTACTTTACGAGCGCTGACCACTTTAGACATATAGTAGCTAAATCCAATATAATCTACTGTCCCTTCTTTCAAAATTTGTTCGTCTTCCTTTGTATATTCAATTTCAAATCCATTTCTTTCCCAGTATTTTTTTGTATAGTGAGGAATTGTACCTCGAACATGTACATCACCAAAGAACCAGCGATTATGCATCGCTTCTGTGGCAAACATCACATCATCCGGGTGACAAGAATATGGATATACAGGTACAAAAGCAAGCATACACCCAATCTTAAAATCAGGATTAATTTCGTGACCTAATTTAACAACTTTTGCACTGGCAATTAATTCATAAAGAGCTGCCTGATACATGGTTTGTTCTCGATTTTCACCTTCCTCATATTTTATACCTGAATTTGTAAAACTGGCGAAATCCATGCTTGTATCTGCTTGATTATTGATTTCATTAAAGGTCATCCAATATTTCACTTTATCTTTATAACGTTTCATGACTGTTTCAGAAAATTTAACGAAGAAATCAATGCACTTCCGATTTCTAAAACCTCCATATTTTTTCACCAAATGATAAGGTAATTCAAAATGAGAAAGGGTGATAACAGGTTCGATATGATATTTTAATAATTCATCAAATAAATCATCGTAAAATTGCAGACCTTCTTCATTTGGCTCCTGATCGTCCCCGTTCGGAAAAATTCTTGTCCAAGCAATCGAAGTTCGGAAACATTTAAATCCCATTTCAGCGAACAGTTTAATATCTTCTTTATAACGGGAATAGAAGTCGATTGCTTCATGGTTGGGATAATAGTAACCTTCTAATACACCATCCGTAATTTGCCGTGGAACACCGTGTCTTCCTGCAGTCATCACATCCGCAACACTTACACCTTTTCCGCCTTTATTCCAACCACCTTCAAGCTGGTGAGCTGCTACTGCCCCACCCCATAAAAAGTTTTCTGGTAAAACACTTTTTAACATCGTAAGTAAACCTCCATTTTAAAATTCTTGTCAATCATATTGGTTCATTATTAACAAGTGAAATAAGAAGACGATTTTTCTATGAAGAACCGTCTTCTTATACTTACCTTAGCGCAAAGTCATTATCATGGAACATTATCCGAGCCTAGTATCAAAGTACGGATTCTCCACCTTTTTCTTGCTCAACTAACTTCTTATCATATATTCGAATGAACGGAAGATATATGAGAAATGCTACTACACCACAAATTAATGATACAACTACTGCCATGATGTCTCCACCTGTTCCAATGAAAGCTCCGATCCCTATTGGAGTTGGCCATGGTACTTGTGCAATAAGCGGTGCAACAATGTGCAATTTGATTGCAAAATAACCAATTGTTGCTGTGGCCATAGGTGCCAAGAAGAACGGAATAGCCAAGTATGGATTATAAACAATCGGTAATCCAAACAATATTGGTTCATTAATATTAAAGATACCGGGAGCAAGGGATGCTTTTCCTAATATTCTTAATTGCTGTGACCTAGCTAAAAATGCAATGAAGATACATAATCCTAAAGTCGAACCAGAGCCACCCATAATGACAAATGAATTTTGGAACTCACCTGCGAATGGAATATTTGCTCCATTAATGTTTGCTTCCAAATTTGCCAAAGTAATTGGCGTTAGGAATGCTCCGATAATATTTGCTCCGTGGATACCTACGATCCAGAGAGCATGGATTAAGAAGTAAATAACCATTAATCCTAGCCAACTGCTTGCAATATGCGTAACAAAACTAAATGGTATAGCAACTACTTTAAATATATCCGTACCTAAAGCTACAAAAATACCATTGATGATTAAGATCACAAAAGCAACTAAAAATGCTGGGATTAATGCTGTGAACGATCTGGATACACCTTCCGGAACGGCTTCCGGCATTTTAATAATCCAATTTCGTTTTACACACATCCGATATAATTGGACAGCAATAACAGAAACAATAATGGCCGTAAATATACCTGAAGAACCTAAACGGCTTACACCACTATCCCCCATTTCCCAACCGAAAATAATATTAGTAGCATCATCAATTTTGTGTACAAGTGAAAATTTTCCATCGCCTGAAACTAATTGAGGGATCGTCATAAAGAAAGCAAACATTGATAGTAAAGCACCATTTAAAGGGTTTACATTTATTCCTTCTTCTTCAGCATATATTTTTGTATACTCATAACCAATAACAAGGTTGAAATATAATGCTAAAATTCCCATTGTTGCTTTATTCGCCAACATATACAAGTCACTAATTCTAAAGAAAGTGTTATCGAAAAAGCCTTGTAAAAATGTTAAAGTCTGCGGTAATACATTCAACACTAAGAACATTGACCCTACGATTGTAAATGGAATCGATGCCATCCCAGCAGCCATTACTGCCCGGACAAAACGAAAAGATGCAACTTTCCCCATTGGACCCATTAGATACTTTTCAAGAAAAGTAAATGCCTTATTTTGTTCCGACATAAAAACTCCTCTTTTCCGTTATTTATTAATAGCTTTTTCATATTCCTTGGTACGTTGATAATGCTTATCTTCGTCATGCTTAATTTTGTTTAATCGATAAATTATGAAGGCGCTTAATAATATCCCGGTAATCAAAATAACTAAAATCAATATTTTTGACTTATTTTGATTTACTAAAAAAGGATACAATTGAGCAAAGGACGAAGAAAAACAGGTTGGTAATAGTAAAAGAACATTTGTAAAGAGCAAGGTTATAAAACAAAATTTTGTGTATATCGCATTATTTGTCGGGCTGCTGTAGATCTTAACTTGTTCCGCAACACTTAATATTAAAATGATGATTAGCGTCAATGGTACAAAATATAGTGATGAATCACTTATTACCAATGAAATTAACCAATAAATATTTGTAAAAAAGAATATTGCGGTAACATATCTGACAAGTAAATACCGGTTATAGTACATAGATTTAAGACTTTGTTCCTTTTTGTTTTTTTCTAACAACACTCTTTCTTCGTAATTCATACAAATCCCTCATTTATTCATCTGGCTCTTCGCTACTTGTAAAACTTTTTGCAACTGCAAATTAAAAATTGAAAAAGGGAAATACGATGAAAATCATGAGTAACCAATGCTTGTTCTCACCACTAACCTAATAACCACTTTCAATGTATAAAAGGTTAATAGAAATGACTTCCTTTAAAAAACTCTCTAAATCCATAAGCTTGTTGAATGACCACCCCCTTGCCTCAATATAATAAATTTTGGTATTGTCGGGTTAATTCACTGTAATAGCGAAGAACCATTTTTTAATGACTACTCACTTAAGTTTCGGCCAAATTTTTTCTTACAGGAACATGAACCTTAGCAGATTACTCTTTTGGAAGTTCTTGTAAGATTAAGTTTCCTAATTTTTCAACACCCATTGGAATTGGGATATATGCTTGCGGTGGGATGTTCACAACTGGCTTTCCTACCCGTTCACCGGCTTCCTTAAACTTTTGAAAATACATCTTTGTTTGAGGGCTAATTAAAAATAAATCAAATTCATTCTTCTCAATCATCTTATTACCTTCATTAGCTGAAACGGCATCCACTTCAATTTCAAGACCTTTTGTTTTTAAAAATTCCGTTGTCTTCTTTGCCATTAAAGAAGATGACATACCAGCTGCACAAATAATTAATGCTTTTTTCATAATAAATTCCTCCATTTTATTAAAGTTATTTAAACTTGCCTATAAATGTATTTTTAGAAAAATGGATTTTTGGGGTGTTAAGCATACCATGTTCTCCATAATTCCATTCATGGGACTTGATCACACATTTTTAAACAGAATAAAAATTGAAGCTTGATATTTTTTTAACTCTTTCGTAGTTCTAGTTCACTCGTTTTTTTATAAAGTTCTATTATTTCTTTTGCAAGGTCAATAACTGTCATTGCATTCATTAAATGATCCTGTGCGTGTACGAGTATTAAACGAATCTCTACTTTTTCCCCACGAGCTTCCCCCTGAATAAGATCTGTTTGAAAACGGTGAGCGATTATCATCGCTTCATTGGCTTCTTCAATTTTTTGTTCAGCTTTGTCAAACTCACCTGCTTTAGCAAAGTTTATTGCCTCCGCAGCTAAACTTCGAGCGTTTCCTCCATTTAGTATAATTTGAAAACTAATTTCTTCTATGTTCATCAAAATCACCCTTAAGTTATAAAATTATGGCTTCTCCACCATTTTTTGTAAAACACTAACTTCTTAGTGGAGCCTGGTTTTTTGTTTGAATTTGGTAGGAAAAGAGGGTGTGTCTATCAATTTCTGCTCCACGTGAAAAAATTTAATACTGCCCTATTTTCAACACTTTATCCCTGATTTCCTGGTCTCAATACTACTCGAGTTGGAAATCCGCTGTGTTTCGGTAACTGTTATGCACTTCAGCTTATATTTTTTGATTGTCCCTACTGTATTGAACTTTATTAACTGTTTGGTGCTTCTCTTTATCAACTACCTGTCTTTATCTTAATATGAAAACGATTTCATGTTAATCCAAACTCTTTCCTAAGCGCAACGGAAAACATTACTACTAAAAATAAAACAACGGAAACTACCAAGTTCGTAATATAAGAGATAATATAAAAACTAATTGGGATTATTGTTAGATGTACATGGACAATTTGATTATTTTAAAAACGGTGCTTTTTATGGCTGAAATGAAGATGTTTAAAGTTTGAAGACCTAATATATTAGGCGCCTTCCAGAGATACGTCGGTTTATTTCTTCCGATCCCCATGAAGGCGCCTTAAAGCATTTTGCAGGTTACTTTTATTTTCGACAAGGAACGTAATTGTTCACATATGCACATTCTAAGACCTAACAATTTCCCATACTATATTCAAAAACTTGGGGATATACTGAGGATCCAAGTTTGAACAGTGATGCAACTTTATGAGGTCCACTTTAGTTTTTTCACACTCATTCGCATATCTTGCCTTGATTGCCAACCGTTTAATTTCAATACTCACCGAGGAAAATGCGAAATGGTTCGGTGCTGATATTCAGATGGCCAACCGTTTAATTCCAATACTCACCCCTTAAGCTTTTGCCAATTCATAGATGGCTTGAGCGTAGATGGCAGTTGCTTTAAGCAAATCGTCCACATAGGCGTATTCATCTTTTTGATGCATGACATCTTCACGTCCCGGGAACATGGCACCGAATGCTACACCATGTTTTAATGCTCTGGCATATGTACCACCGCCAATAGCGAGGAGTTCTGCTTTTTCACCGGTTTGTTCTTCATAAACTTTTTGCAGCGTTAGGATTAACGGGTCGTCTGCTTTGACATAAGTCGGCTTAGAATCAGTGAATTCCGCCAATTGAAATCCAATTTCTTTTACCAATGCCTCAATTTTTGCTTTTCCTTTTTCAATATCAAAGGTGACCGGATAGCGCATAGTGCACCCAATCTTTCCACCGGTTTCTTTTTGGTAACTCATTATACCTACATTGATAGTCAAGTCACCCGAAACGTCATCCGTATATTGAATATCGAATACTTCGCCACGGCTTTGGTTAAAAAATCGGGAAACAGTTTTGACAAATTTTGCCCCGGATTCATCCAATTGAAATTCATTCAAAAATTTTGCCATAAAAATTCCCGCATTTTTCCCGTTTCGTGGTTCGGCACCATGGGCACTGACACCAACCAAGGTCAGGATCCGTTCCTTACCGTTTGTAGAAATATTCCCTTCTAAGTTCGCTTCATTAAGAAATGCTTGGTAGCTATGTTCGAGGTCAACCGTTTCATCTTGGACATGTACATGCACTTCCGCAAAATCAGGGACCATATTGTATCTGCGTCCGGATTGAAAAGATAATAATTCAATTTGTCCGGTGGCTTGTCCTTCCTGTGCCGGTTGAACGATATCAAAATTGGAAATTCCCTTTTCTGCATAAATAATTGGAAAATCCGCATCCGGGACAAATCCGATTGTCGGCATTTCTTCATGTTTAAAGTAGTGATCAACACAACGCCAGCCGCTTTCTTCATCAGTTCCAATAATCAACCGCACTCTTTTATTTAGTGGCAGACCTAATTCTTTTACAATTTTCATCCCATAATACGCAGCCATTGTCGGTCCTTTATCATCACTGGAACCGCGAGCATAAATTTTCCCGTCTTTAATCACCGCACCATACGGGTCAACACTCCAACCATCTCCCTCCGGTACCACATCGATATGACCTAAGATACCAAGAAGTTCTTCTCCTTGACCCATTTCCAGATGGCCGGCCAAATTACCGACATTCTTAATTTTGAATCCATCTTTCTCTCCCAAATCAAGAATATATTCCAGAGCTTTCTTAATTCCCGGTCCGAGGGGAGCATCTGCTGTTGCATGCTCTTCATCGAGTACACTTTTGATTTGTAAAAAACCTTGTAAATCTTTAATCAAGTCATCCTTTCTTTTTAGGACTTCATCCAGCCATTGAATCTCACTCATGATGTCATTCCACTCCTTTTTAATCCCGATTAATACTATACTATTTTACTCCTTTATTAGAGAATTTAAAATGAAGGGATTAAATATTTGAAGCAAATTAATAGGATGCCGATTTTATATTGCCCTTTTTTTTCTTATGATTGTGTATGGCAAAATAAAAGTGCAGAGCTTTGCAAAGGAAAAATGCAGAGTCC
>ERZ1673766.23-NODE-23-length-51479-cov-33.295796_pt1 | contig 51479 bp, 48 predicted proteins | sample MGYA00580143_ERZ1673766 | MGnify/ENA primary metagenome ERZ1673766 (study PRJEB41219, sample SAMN04549641) | soil metagenome | isolation source: soil | place: USA:California, San Francisco Bay NWR | collected 2009-02-09 ... | reverse complement strand
TGAATATTTTAAAACTGTGAGGGAAGAAGGATTTGAAAAAGGAATTGAAAAAGGAAAAATGGAAGAAAAAAGGAATTTAGCTGCTGAGCTGTTACGGGAAGGTTTTTCAGTTGAAAAAGTGGCAAAAATGGTGAAGCTGAGTCTCGATGAAGTGAAAGAGATAGAGGCAAGCATTCATTTTAACCGACCCGAATCTTAAATCTGATTATACGGACAGACCTTTTTACTTTATTGATTATTTAATGTATCTTCCTCACGAGCTGACAAAACAATTAACGAAAGACTTATCGATTAACATTGAAAAGGAGGCAAAACATATGCTGTATTCTGAAAAAATTAAAGAAGCACCTACACTTGCTGAATATTTTAAAACTGTGAGGGAAGAAGGATTTGAAAAAGGATTGGAAATGGGAATCGAAAAAGGAATCGAAAAAGGAATCGAAAAAGGAATTGAAAAAGGGAAAATGGAAGAAAAAAGGAATTTAGCTGCTGAGCTGTTGCGGGAAGGTTTTTCAGTTGAAAAAGTGGCAAAAATAGTGAAGCTGAGTCTCGATGAAGTGAAAGGAATTGGAAGAAATTTATAGGTACAAATCCAAATTCTCCTGACACTCTTTCAATTATAACCATTTCAACTGGTTATACAAGGTTGAAAAAGAAAGATGGACAAATTCGGTACTAATTAAACAAAGATGGGGCTGAATCACGTTTGGATCCAGCCCGAATTTGTATTCTGCAACCTATCAATACTAGCTTATATGTTTAGGTGCAATAATCACTTATTAATCTTTTTAAATGCTTCTGTCTGTTCTTTAATTCCCTTTTCAGCCGCAAATCTTTCAATACTTGATGCCCCAAAGAATCCAACGATTCCGTTAACCCTACTTATTACATATTTAGCATCCTCTGGTTCAGCAATTGGACCTCCATGACAAATAACCAATATATCAGGATTAACCGCACGTCCTGCATCAACAATTGCTTGAATACGTTCAACACAGTCATCCAGAGTCAGTGCTGTTTTAGCTCCAATGGTTCCTTTTGTAGTTAGACCCATATGCGCAACGAGGACATCCGCACCTGCTTTAGCCATCTTTGTTGCTTGTTCTTCATCGAATACGTATGGTGTTGTTAATAAGTCTATTTCATGTGCTTTACGAATCATTTCAACTTCTAAGTCGTATCCCATGCCGGTTTCCTCTAAATTTTGACGGAAAACGCCATCAATTAAACCAACAGTCGGGAAGTTTTGAACACCACTAAATCCTTGGTCTTTTAATTGTTTTAAAAATACATCCATAACTCTAAATGGATCTGTGCCATTTACCCCTGCAAGAACCGGCGTATTTTGAACAACCGGCAATACTTCATTACCCATGTCTTGAACGATTTGGTTCGCATCCCCATATGCCAATAAACCTGCCAAAGAACCACGCCCTGCCATTCTATATCGCCCTGAGTTATAAATGATTAACATATCAGCGCCACCAGCTTCACTACTTTTAGCGGTAATACCGGTTCCAGCACCAACGCCTAGTAAAATTTCACCATTGCCAATTTTTTCCCTAAAACCTTTCAAAATTTCCTCTCTCGTTAATGATAACATTTATTTTTCTCCTTTCTTTTCCTTTATTAATTCAATTAGTTTTTCAGCTGCTAATTCCGCAAATTCCTTATCATTCACATGAAAATTCGCTTCAATAATTTCTACTTTGCTTTTATCAACTTTTTCTTTTAATGTATTGATTAATGCTTGATTTTCTTCCGGACCATAAAATTGTTGTCCTTCCATATCCAATCCCGAAAAACCTTTCAGTGGAAACATTAATGCTGTGTGGCCATTCGATTGATTCAATCTTTCGGCCATATTTTTCCCAATCTTTTGGTTCTCCTCAACTGTAGTTCTCATCAATGTTACTGTTGGATTATGTTGATAAAAATTTCTTCCATCAAATTGTTTAGGTACAGTTTCTCTCGGTCCAAAGTTTACCATGTCCATTGCACCAACAGAAACTACTTGAGGTACCCCATGCTTTCCTGCCGCTTCTAAACGATGAGGACCTGCCGCCAGTATTCCACCAACCGTTTCATCAGCCCATTCTGTTGTCGTTATATCAAGAACACCTTCAAAAAAACCATTTTCAATTAAGTGTTCCATCGTTTTTCCGCCTATACCCGTTGCATGAAAAATTAGAACCTCATAACCTCTATTCTCTAAATAATCCTTTGCATAGTTTATACAAGGAGTAGTTAAACCAAACATGGTTGCTGCAATTAAAGGTTTATGAGCCAATTCAGTTTTATGTTCAAACTGCAGCATTCCACAAATGGCAAAAACAGCATTCGTAAAAATTTTTGTGGAGATCGTATTTAGTCCTGCTACATCAACAATAGATGGAATCATGATAATGTCACTTGTTCCCACATATGGTTGGGTATTTCCAGAAGCAACTGTTGATACCATAACTTTAGGAACACCGATTGGAAGTACCCTCATTCCCGGTGTGGCAATTGAAGTACCACCCGTTCCACCAAATGATAGAACACCATGAAACTTACCCTCTTTATATAATTTAGGTAATAAAATTTCCATCCCTTTAGACAGTACCTCCGTAGCACGTGCACGATCCTTCTGCTCTACGATTTTTTTCATATCTACTCCAGCCGCTGAAGCAACATCCGCATTGGATACGTCCGGAGTAAACTGTGGTTCAAAGACACCTGAATGGATAGTGAATGTGTTAAAACCTAATGATTCAATTAACTCTTTTACAAATAGAAATTCTTTCCCTTTGGAATCAAATGTTCCTATTAATGCTACTGTCTTAGTCAAACATATCACTTCCTTTTTTAATTTAATATCATGTTCTTAACAATTATTATGATAACGCTTACCTTCCGAAAAATATATGACCTTATATTAGTTTAACTTGTCGTTTTGTTTGAATTGATAAATTCTCTTGGGGACTTCCCCTTTCGCTTTTTAAAAATTTTACTGAATTGGGAGTAGTTTTGATACCCTACCAATTCTGCGACGATTGTCAGTGGCAACTTTTTTTCTTGGTAAATTTCCAATGCTCGATTAAGTCGAAAATCTATTAAGTAATCTGTAAAAGAAACCCCAACATTCTTTTTGAATAGCGTGCTTAAATGTGACCTCGACACATGAAGGATTTCTGAAATCTCATTTAAAGATATTTCATCTTTATAGTGAAGACTGATATACCTTTTTATAAAATCAATATAATCATCAGTTGTTGTAAATCCACTAATAATTTTTTCAATAAGTTCATCATACCTTACCTCATTCGTTTTTTTGAATGATTCCGTTACCTGTAAAACTACTTGCTCAGCAGGTATTCTCTCAAAAACTGATCCGCCTATATACCCGTCAATATTCGTCCCATCATATATAAATTGAACATCGACCGGTTTATTCACCGGTCCTCCATAGACCATTTTTATAATGTCTGGATTTCTTTCTGTAACAACATCAAAGATTTCCTGTGCTAAAATTTTTGCCGATTGTAATGATTGAATATGTTTTGAACCAAGTTTTCCTCCAGTTGTTAACCCTAAATGGACACAGACTACATCTGCTCCTGCATCAACCATTTGAATCGCTTGTTCTTTGTTAAAAACAAAAGCAACTGTTAGCAATCCAAACTTATTCGCAATGGAAATACTTTCTACTTCCTGCTTGTATGAAATTCCCTGCTCTTCCAATGCCTCCCTGTATTTCCCATCAATCAAGCCAACTGTAGGATAATTATTTATACCAGCAAAACCTTTTTCTTTAACTTGTTGAATAAACTTTTCTAAATGGATAGAAGGATCAGTAGCCATTACACCGAAAATCACAGGAATTTTATTAATTCTAGGCAGTAATTCCTTTAATCCAAATTCCATAACTTTATCATTGCTATTTACAAATGGTAAATAGGCAGCAAGAGAACTTAAACCTTTTTGGCGGAAAAGGCCGGAGCTTAGTGCTAAAATCAAATCAGCCCCGCCCTCTTCAGCGTATTTTGCTGTTAATCCAGACCCTGCTGCAACTCCAATAATATGCCTATTTATTTTAATTTGTTTCTTTAGTTGCTTGATGATCTGGTCTTTTTCAAAATGTGGCACACTCATCACACCATTTCAATCTTGGCTTTTTCAACCTATTTCGTCCCAAAAACACATAACTCTTTTACGATTATCGTACTCTTTTGGCCTGTTAAACACCAGCCCCAACTTGAAATTTTAACATACCACTAGTCATTCACCACGAAATAGGATAACCTAAAAATTGGATAACCCTTAACGATTTTACCTACTTTTGTTCTGGTAAAAGCGACTATTAGTCAACTTTATTTTTATCAAGTTAATTTGATAAAGGGAAGATACAGGTAAGTGTGTTTGGTAATCTGCTAATGGATAGTATTATTGGGACGTCTTTAGTAGCATATGGTTAGGCATAACGATTTCTACTCTGACTGCTATTAATAGTTTGCATCTAGGAAACAATACGGACTTTGGGAGTATCAATCCATATGGAACTCGTTTGTATGCAAAATTCTCCATATGCCAGCAATCAAACACCATACTAAGATTTAGCTATTCGTTTTTTAGAATTAGATAAGGAAAAATATAAGTTTCACATTAAAACAGCTACAAGAGCAATTGAAAGAGCGAAATCACGAGGTCGAGAAAATATAGACGACCAAATATTTTTAGTGTTCCCAAGTATTTACATATTATCTTCGGTAGACATGATTGGATAAAAAGAAAGTTAGGTATTAAAAATAGCAGAAATAGTAAAAAAGGGGAATTTTAATGATAGTGAAAAGTGAAAAAGAAAATCTGTTATTGGAGAGCGACAAAAGTTTTAAATCATTACTTGAAATAATTGAATCAGTACCCAGCAGAAAAAGGACCATTTCTATTGAAACTCAAGAAAGAGACAAAAATTATCGTGATGTATTAATGCATCTGTATGAATGGCACGCAATGCTTGAGAGGTGGTATCGAGAGGGGATGGATGGAGATATTCCTTTTATGCCAGCACCTGGTTATAAATGGAGAACTATCGAGCAACTTAATAAACAAATTTGGGAAAACTACCAAGATGTGACATTAAATCAAGCTATAAAAAAGTTGAAGTTAAGTCATGAAAGAGTAATGGATCTAATTAAATCACATACTAATGAAGAAATCATAACAAAAAAATATTATAAATGGACTAAAACAAGTAACTTATACAGCTATTTTGCAGCAAACACTTCTAATCATTACATTTGGGCTATAAAAAAATGTGAAGTAATTGCAAAGTCCATAAAAGAAGAGGAAAAGAACAAGTTTACGAAAAAATCAACTTAAGTATCAGGTTGTGAATTAGTTAGTTTAAAAAGGACATAACATATTAGTATAGATAAAATATGTTATGTCCATTAATTTATCTAACTTTTTACAATTTAGGTCTTGATAATAACTATCCAAGTGTTTTTTCATTATCATGGATATCTTTTGGGAAAATTGGGAGAATCTTAACTGGTCTCCGATAAAATTTGATATAATTTTGATCCAAGTTTTTTACTTTTTGTCACTAATGAAACTGTCCTTTTTCTACCAAAATTATTAATTGGTAAAACAAAAAGTTTGAGGTGACTGATATTCTTTGCTACGATTTCTGGTACTATCGTTATTCCCATTCCAGCCATGACTGCTCCATAGATAAAATCTCCGAAAGCGACTTCACTTATTATGTTAGGCTTGTGGCCGAACAATTCCATTTGCTCAATAATATGCTTTCTTGTATCACAGGGAGCTTGATGAACAATTAATGGTTCATTGTACAATTCAGCGAGTTCAACCGCTTTTTTCGATTGAAATCGATGCCCTATAGGAAAAACTGCATAGTAAGGTTCGGCAAACAACTCATAGCTCCACAATGACTCCCCGGTATCCAAAGTATCCACAAAGATAGCGTCAAGTCTACCTTCCTGTAAGGACTGAATCAGTTCACCGGAAGTATTTTGAATCATTAATGACAGAGGTCTGTCCAGCAGTTTCTGTCCTTTCATTTTTGACGGTAAATAATAAGTCGCTACACTAGGCAGACTACCTATTGCTATAGGGTTATTCCTGCTATATTGTTTTAGTTCTTGACGAATTCCAGTTAGTTCAGCAATAATAGGCGTAATTCGGAAATAGAAACGTTCACCGGCTTCTGTCAGTTCAATACCGGAAGTCGTTCTGTGAAACAATATAACCTCAAGTTCTTCTTCTAGATTACGAATATGCTTGCTTAAGGCCGGTTGTGTTAGATTAATAGCTTGGGCAGCTTTAGAAAAACTTTTTCGCTTTGCTGCTTCCGAAAAGCTTTGCAGCCACTCTAAATTCATTTTACTCACTCCACTGTTATAACACTTTGTTATACCCACCTAAAATAACGGTTGTTCCATGATCAATTACTGTATGGTAATCTCTTAGATATCGACGTTTATCCCATTATAACATTTCTTTATATCCTAATGTACAATGTTCCGTTGGTTTTAAACAAAAATCAACATTATAAATGGAAAAAAGAAAACCAAAAAATAGATATGGGGGATTGCTATGCGAAATGTATTTCTTCTCACTATAGGAATGTTTGCTCTCGGATTTGATGCCTATGTGGTAGCTGGTCTATTACCTGAAATCAGTGAAACATTAAAAATAAACGCTTCACAAGCAGGTCAAGTTGTAAGTATATTTACTCTTTGTTATGCATTGGCTGCTCCTATTTTTGCAACATTACTGGCAGGGAAACCGGTTCGTGTAATCTTAGTATTGGCGCTTGGTGTATTCTCTATTGCAAATGGCGCTAGTGCCCTTGCAGCAAATTTCCCATTTTTGCTTATCGCACGCGCTGTTGCAGGTATTGGAGCCGGGCTTTTTTCACCAATGGCATCAGCTGCGGCCGCGTCGCTTGTTTCTGAACAAAAACGGGGCCGTGCCCTTGGCTTTGTTTTGGGAGGCATGAGTATGGGGACTGTGGTAGGTGTACCCCTCGGATTAATTGCAGCTAAACAATTAGGTTGGCAAGGGACGCTTTGGTCAGTTACAATCATTGGTTTTTTCGCCACAATTGGAATTATGATTTTGTTCCCTAAAGTTTCAGCGGAAGCTCCACCGTCATTACGACAGCGTTTTACAATGATGACAAATAAATATGTGTTAGCGATCATTGGTATCACACTTTTAACCAGTATTGCAAGCTTAGGTCTCTATACGTATATTGCGTCAATCTTAAAGAATCTTGGAGGTATAACGAATCTTACCCCATATTTGTGGGCATGGGGCATTGGCGGTGTTGTGGGGAGTTTTTCAATCGGCACTTTAATAGATAGAACTGGGCGTCCAGCATTTCTTATGGCTGGGATTCTAGCTATATTGATGTTAGGAATATTTACTCTGCCATATGCACTTAAATTTCCTACTCTTGCATATTTACCAATTTTTCTTTGGGGTGCCATGGGCTGGGCTTCACAAGCACCACAACAACATGCATTACTGCGCTCACAACCTCAACATGACAAAGCTGCTGTTGCATTAAACAGTTCAGCAAATTATCTTGGTAGTGCGATAGGTTCAACATCAGGGGGGATTGCCATGGCTGCCGGTTTAGCACCAACTGATCTCCCCTATGCTGCCGGTTGCTTTGTATTAGTCGCTTTACTTGGCCAACTGATTATTATTAGAAAACAAAGTTAAATATAGCGAAGAACATCAAACTGCAATACTTGATAATTTGATTATTATAAGACAAAAAAATAACTTATTATGGTATCCCCGTGTATCAGTAAAAAGGAGTTAATTCGACAAACGTTATCGTATCTCGAGATTAACCTATTTCGTGGCGATTGGTTAGAACATTCTTATTTAATATTATCCATAAGAAGACACCTTTTATTAATATATTGTTTACTTAAGGTTGGCACCATAGAAAAACAATCAAATCAACGAAACCCTTTCTAGTCGCAAATTTTGGGCGTGAATTTCTTTTTTGTCGGCGGGACCCATTTCAGTTGACATTTTGGGCGTGGAGGTGAGGACACTGAAAAAGTACGAAATAATCTTGCTAAACACAATATTTAGATGTATTCTCGGATTTTTTATACTATATATTGTATTAGTGAATCTATTCAAATAGTTTTTCAGTGGCCCCGTGGAAGTCCCTTTTTTGTCGACGAAAACCCACCCGTCTTTGGGTTGCGAAATTCAAGTTGTTTATTTATCAACTACCCTTGAGCTATTAACCTTTTTTCCTGACAGCAATCCAAATTTCACTTTTCTGATCTTTGCTAACTAGCATTTCAGGTCCTTCTGCCAGTTCATAGGAAGATGACGGTAACCATTCGGAATATATCCTTTTCCAAGTTTCTTCAACTTGTTGCCAGTCCCCATCCACTTCAAAAATTGCCCATAAAAATGTAGGGATTTCTATTGTTGAATATCCATACGTATCTTCATTCGTTGTGACTGCTCCGATATATTGGTCAAAAGTCGCATTTCCTTCACTATCTTCTGAGTAGTTAACTGTTACATGAACAATTCCATAAGGTTCTTTATTGGAAATGGACTCCATTTCTTTCATTTGGGTATCACTAATAGCCGCTATCATATCTTCGTACGTAGGTGAAAGTATTTGATTAATCATCTCGACTGTATATTTTACCCCGACAACTTTAAACGGTTCTTTTTCTACAATACGATATTTCATTTCGACACCTCCCTGAATAGTTAATTGAAAATACATTCTTGGATATGCTTTTAGGTTTTGCTCTGGGTTTCTAGCTAGGGTTGGAATAACACCATGAAAACTCTGAAATGCTCGGGAAAAGGCATCTGGAGATTGGTAACCATATTTGAATGCTATATCAATCACTTTTACATGCTTATCCTTTAATTCCAATGCAGCTACTGTTAATCGTCGTCTACGGATATACTCTGATAACGTGATACCAGATAGAAGAGAAAATAGCCGTTTGAAATGATACTCAGAGCAATAAGCTCTTTTTGCGACTTCTTTTAAGTCAATATGGTTATCCAAATTTTCTTCTATATAGTTTAATGCCATGTTCATCCCCTTTAACATATCCATTATCCAACCCTCCTTTCACTTATAGCATAACAGGAGAAATTACATCATACCCGACTATTTATGCTCATTACAATCGGTTCAATTACGAGTAATTTAATTCAGAAGCCGAAATACGCATTTCACCACCCTCAAATAAGGATGGTGAAGGATAAAGATTGTTTAATTTTTGTTATTGTTAAATTACACTGCTTGGGTATAAAAATAAGTCCGTCAAAATTAATCGTTGTTTCTGCCCCATTTGGAAGATCAACTCATTATTTTTGTGTTACTTTGAATTGTCCTCCCATTCCATTAAAAACTCCTTCTCAGAAGTCTCTTCGTCCAATAATTCTTCTTTGATTACAAAGCCATTTCGTAAATAAAAGTTTACTGCCTTGTTATTCTTCTTGAACACTTTTAGTTGGATATTTTTCCTGTGTTTTTTTATAAAATTTAATAATTCTTTTCCATGTCCTTCCCCCTGGTACTTTGCTTTGATAAAAAGGGCAGCCAGATAATTATCTACCATTGAAATGAAGCCCATAATTTCTGCATTTTTACTTATAACATAGTTTTCAGACATTGGGAGATATTTTTCCTTCATTTCTTCTCTTTTTGATTTCCAATAATCCTTATCAATAAAATCATGTGCTATTAATGAACTTTGATACCATATATCTACTAATATATCAATTTCTGCTTTTCTATATTCTCTGATCATGTTATCCGTCCTTAATCTTAATTTGTCGTATGTATACTTTACAATAAAGGCTCCCTATGACAGAAGGCCATTAAAGTTACTTTTGATCATTGCTTTTTTCATATATCTTCAGAAAATATCTATGATTTTGGTTAGACACTTTATAAGTGAGTGATGCCCATCCATCTTACCCGGGCAAAATATCTGTAATGTCTATATCATTCTGTCCACTTACAAAAACCCCTACTTGTTCAATGTATGATAAATTTGTTGCGTATACTTTGTAATGGCTTCATCGTAATCCGGATACTTAACCCTGAGACTTTCTGCCACAGCCTTAGAATATCTTCTAAATAACCCATGGAGCTCCTTAGTGTGAAGCAAACTGCATTCCCTATTACTAGAACCGAGCATATAAATATCCGGTATTAAATCCAACCTCTCCCTCGTATTCATTTTTTTCCGTTTTTCAACATCGAATCAGAATAACATTGTTGCAGTGGTTAGTATTGTTTAACTCATTCGTTCACACTACGATTTACGGTTCCTTTTATGCCATTCTGAGATTTCTTCAAGTCTTTGTCTGAATCTGGCCTCTGAGCCTTGATTTGTCGGATGGTAATACTCATGACCTGCTAACGAATCCGGCATCGTCTGCATCGTCGTTAATTTTTCTTCTGTATCATGAGCGTATTTATATCCTTTCCCGTAATTTAAATCTTTCACCAACTTGGTAGGTGCATTGCGTAAATGGAGGGGAACAGGTTCATTCATTGAGTTCAGTGCATCTTTCTTTGCGCTCATATAAGCTAAATATGCTGAATTTGATTTTGGTGCCAGTGAAAGATAAATTACAGCTTGGGTTAAGTGTACATTACATTCAGGCATACCAATAAATTGACATGCTTGAAAAACAGATACCGCAATTTCTAAAGCTCGATTGTCTGCTAAACCGATATCTTCACTTGCAAATCTGACCAACCTTCGCGCAATAAAGAGAGGATCTTCCCCAGCTTCCAACATTCGTGATAACCAATAGATTGCCGCATTCACATCACTATTTCGCATAGACTTGTGCAAGGCGGAGATTATATTATAATGTTCTTCACCATTTTTGTCGTACAATAATGATTTTCTGTTGATAATTTGGGAAAGGTCTTCTTTCCTAATGATGATGGAATCTTCCTGCTTATTTCCATTTAAAACAGCCATTTCCAGCGTATTCAATGCAGTACGGGCATCCCCATCAGAAAACTCTGCAATGGCCGATAAGGTTTGATCATCAATTTCTACCTTTTGAAGACCATACCCATTGGGATTTACGATGGCTTGTTTTAATAATTCCACGATTTCACTACTCGTTAATTTATGAAGGACAAAAACTTTAGTTCTCGATAACAAGGCCGAATTAACTTCAAATGACGGATTCTCAGTGGTTGCACCGATAAGGATAATGCTACCGTTCTCCACATACGGTAAAAAGGCATCTTGCTGTGCTTTATTAAATCGGTGGATCTCATCGATAAACAAAATTGTCTTTTCGCCTAATTGTCGGCGTTCTTCAGCTTCTTTCATAACGTTTCGAATATCTTTAATCCCACTGGTGACAGCACTAAAATTAATAAATTCCGATTGTGTTTGATTTGCAATAATTTTCGCCAATGTTGTCTTCCCTACGCCGGGGGGACCCCAGAAGATCATGGAAGAAACACGGTCATGTTCAATCATTTCTCTAAGAACTTTTCCTTTACCTATCAGATGCTTTTGTCCAACGAATTCGTCTAAACTTTGAGGACGCACTCTGCTGGCCAAGGGATGACTTTCATCATTGTCGTTCTCAAATAAAGAAGGTTGCCTCAAGGTTACTCCCTCCTTGTAAAAAATTTCCCTTTACTCTTCTTCTCTTTTCGTCTGCTTATTCATTCCAACCAAAATATCTAAATCAATGGTTATCTTAGAAGAACCCTGATTTGTAAACTTATCCAATTGTTCCCTGTTCAAGTTCCAGGTCAAAGGAGTCATCTGAACGAAATTGGTTAACTCTGTTTTGGTTAGTTCCTTGGTATAGTTTAGGCTAATTATATCCACCAAATGAAAATGCTGTTTAAAAAGCGATACCGTTTCATTATTGTTATAAACACTTTTATCTGTATTATCGTAAAATGCCTCCCTAAGTTCTTCAAGATAATTGGCACGCGGGACAACTTTCACAATGAGACCATCAGGAACTAATATTCTTTTAAATTCAAAATAATTTGCGGGAGAAAGGATATTCAGGATGACATAGCATGAATGATCTGCCAATGGTGAATTCGCTAAATCTCCAACGAGCCAAATGGAGTCTTCGTAATTGCCGGCTGCCATTCGAATCCCTTCCTTTGAAATATCTAAACCTAACCCTGTTATCGCTTCATTCTTACATTCAGCGATAATCCTTTGCAAATGCGAACCTTCCCCACATCCGGCATCAAAAACCATAACTGGACCCTTAGTAAGTTTCAAATGTTCCTTTATTACATTCGCAACCCACGCATGCAGCGGTTTATATAAATTACTTTCCATAATAATTTTTTGCCTTGCTTCAAACAGTTTTTTATCGTAATGGCTGTCTACAGAGCGGGTCATCATGTTTACATAGCCTTGTTTCGCAAAATCAAACGTATGATTGTTTAAACAAATGAGACTTTTTAAATCCACAACCTTCATTGGACTATTACAAACAGGGCAACTAAATACATGAACCCACTTACTAACTAACTCAGCACTTTTTTCTTTATTAGTCATGGTTTCTCTTCCTTTTGTTTCTTTTGAATATAGTGTCTCCTCTCTATATTTTACCATTGGAGTCCTATCTAAATGAATGTTTTACAAAGTTTTACAATATGAAAAAGGGTATCCAATGGACACCCCTACAGCTTATTTATCAACAAAACATTCTTTTATATGTAGAAAATAGGTAAGCATTTCCACCAATAACAACGTTTTTATGCTTCTTTTACCTTAATCTTTCCTTCTCTACTATCTTTATGTTCAATAAAGGTCGAGTGATTTGTCGTTTTGTAACTCGTACATCTTTAATACCTCATCATTGGGTTTGGTAAGTAAGCTGACGACAACAATGGTTATTCCGGAAATAACAACCCCTGAGAATACCGGCATAAGCCATAGTTCACTCAATAATCCAATAAAACCCTGAGATGTCGTTTGAATACCGGGTACACCAAATATGGAAGCCATTATATAGTAAATTAAACCAACCGATATACTGGCCCAAACTGCTTGAGACGTCAGTCGTTTCCAGAATGGCCCCAACACCAAAGGCCAAAATATGGTAACAAAAACGATATCCCATGCTAAATAAGCCAAATCTATGACCTTTTGAAAACTAATTGCAAGAATCAATCCTAAAAGTGCACTTATAACAATGCACAAACGAGAAAAGAACAATAATGTTTTTGGATTAGGATTCGAATTAATAAAATCCAGATAAATATTTTTCGTGACTATACCGGAAGAAGCTACATAACATGCAGCTAACGTTGACATTCCCATCGCAGCCATAGATGTTAAGAAAATAGCGGAAATGACTGGCGGGAAATAGCCTTCTGCAAAGATAAGCATTAATGTCTCCGGATTTTTGCTATTTGGGAAAATCGTTTTAAATGCCTCTCCGATCATACCTGGCAACCAACTAATGGCGATGATAATCAGACCAGCTATAATCATGCTCATATAGGCAACCCGGGGATTTTTGGCTGCTGCCACCCTTTGTCCCAAATCGCCCGCGGGAATATCCCCAAGAGCTAGGACTAAGTAAAGCGACCAAAATTCTGCTCCTCCCTTGCTAAACAGTTTATTTACATTCCACCAATCATCCTGAAATGTAATATCTCCGTAGGAAAAAAAGATAACCCCAGCAATGCCTAGAATACCAATAATTGCAAAAATACCTTGTACGACTTCTGTATATGCTACTGCCCAAAGCCCGCCAATCACGGAATATATAACCGTTAAGCTGACAAATAATATCGCAGCAGGAAGAAAATCAAGGTGAAATATATTTTGAATAATATAAGTACCTCCAACTGTTAATGCACCGGCATTAAAAAAACCGAAAGCGATGGCCATAACCGTACCTGTATAAGCACCTAGCTTTTTGCTACCAAATCTTATCCCATAATAATCCGCAATCGTCCAACCTTTCAATCTCCTTAATGGTTTTGTCCATATTAAGGCGCCTAAAACCATGCAAGTTCCCAGACCAGCCATGGTTGCCGTACCTTCGAACCCTCCGGATGTATAACCTGAACCAACCGCAGCAAAAAAGAACGGTGCTGCCAATAAGGCGGCCACAAGGCTTCCTGTTACAACAGGAAGTGGCATACTCCATCCGGCAACAATCAAATCTTCTGCACTTTTAATTCTTTTGTAGCCTTTAAAACCGATATAGTAGATAAAGAGAATATAAATAAAAAATATGAATATATTCAATTTGTAATTCCTCCAAGAAAAATTTAACCGTTCATAACAACTCCACCATTTGGGCCGATAATTTGTCCGGTGTAAAAGTCAGCATGTTTTGAAGCTAAAAAAACAACCGTTTTTGCAATTTCCTCGGGCTTTGCCAGCCTTTTTAAAGGATACTTTGCTGATTCTTCTTCTACATAATTTTCTCCAAAAGCTTCCAACAAACTTGTCAGCGTCCCGCTTGGCGCAACTGCATTTACTAATATATTTGGGGCAAGTTCACGGGCCAAAGCTTTTGTAAAAGCATTAATGCCGCCCTTTGCTGCTGAATAGTGTGTATATTCTTCACAACCTAAACTGCCTAAATCAGAAGAAATATTAATGATTTTCCCTTGATTTAATTTTTTCATCCGCTTTACTGCTTCACGGGCATTATAAAATGTCCCGTAAAGGTGAACTTTAATCATTCTGTCCCAATCTTCATCTGACATTTCTACAATCGATGAAGAATAAGCAATCCCGGCATTGTTTACCAACACATCGATCTGATCAAAGTACTGATCAACTTTTTGATACATTTTTTCTACATCCGACGAAGAAGAAACATCAAAATGACCTGATATTGCCTGTACACTCATTTTTTCAGCTTCTAAACGCACAGCCTCAGCTTCGTTTTCATCGCCAAAGTAATTGATAAATACATTGGCTCCTTCTTTTGCAAATTCCAATACGATGGCCTTGCCTATTCCTCGGCTTCCACCGGTTACAACGACATTTTTCCCCTTAAGTAGTAAATCCATTATTTTTCCTCCAACTTAAATTCTTTGATAAGTACTTGCAATTGTTCCGATAGTTTTCCTAGTTCAGTAGAAGTATCTTCAATGGTTTCCATCGATTGTAATTGTTTTTTTGTAGACATCGTAACGTTTTTAGAATACTCAGCTGATTGTTCCGCCATTTGTTCCATATCACTAACTGACGCTGCAACTTCCTCAGTAGCTGCCGACATTTGTTGAGAAGCAGCCGAAATTTCTTGAATTTGTGCTGCCACTGCTTCGATTGAAGATAAAATTCGGCCAAAAAGTTTACCGGCTTCATTCGTATATGTATGCCCGATATTTACATTTTCTTTTCCTTTAGCCGTCGCTTCTACTGATGCTTTGGAGTCCTCAAGAATAATTTGAATAAGCTGAGAAATTTCACCGGCTGAATTTGCCGATTGTTCCGCAAGTTTTCTCACTTCTTCTGCCACAACAGCAAAACCTTTACCATGTTCCCCGGCCCGAGCAGCTTCAATTGCAGCATTTAAAGCAAGCAGATTTGTTTGATCAGCCACTTCCGTAATGAAGTTAACAAACTCAATAATTCGTTTTGAATTATTGTTTAATCTGCCGATGGTCTCTTCAATTAGATCGACAGACTGGCTGATTAAATTCATTTGATTGATAAGATTTTGAACAACCTCATTTCCCTTTTTCGCCTCATTTGAGACTTGCGCAGAATTATCAGCAACACTTGAAGCTGATTCCGCAATTTTTTGGATACCTTGTGCAGATTCATCAATTGCCTGAGCACATTCTTTTGTTGTTTTTAAAGTCGCTTCTGAACTACCCGCCACTTTTTCTATTTCATTAGATACCATATTGGAAAATTGAAATGCCTCATTTGAATTGGCAGATAATTGTTCGGAAGACTCAGCAAGTTGATTGGACGTATTGCGAATATTTGTGATCATTCGTTGCAAATTATGAATCATTTTTTGAATAGAGAACGATAACTTACCAATTTCATCATCTGTTGCATTAAATTGTACTGAAGACAGATCACCTTTAGCCACTTTATCAGCTGCAGATACTAGTTTATTTAACGGTTTAAAAAGCCGTGAAATCGTAAATTGCAATGCTAATAAAAGAATGACTAAACCGGCAATCGCTACAATCACTTGTTTGATAATCGCATTTAATACGATTTGATTAATATAGTCTGCAGAATAATCGATTCCAATCACTCCGAATATTTCACCTGCACTGTCTTTTAAAGGAACAAATACAGTTCTCCAGCTACCGTACGGGTCTTCAAATATCGGGGTAACCTCTGCTTGACCACTTTTGATAGCAGCTTTTGCTGTTGTTAAATGAACTTCTGCAAGATTATCAAATTTTTCCCCGGCTTTATAAATCTCATTTAAATTACTTGTAAAACCAATTGTGAAGACATCGTCTCCGTCTATTTTCCATATATAGCTCCAACTCATTGTTCCTTGTTGTTTTAAGATCTTATCGAGTAATTTCTGATTTTCGATAAAAATCTTGTCTTTGCTGTTTTTGACTTTTTCTAATTTTGAAAGGTCTTTCGGATCTAATTGCATCGCCGTTAAAATACCAACGCTCTTTAATTCCTTTTCTAAATCATTATCTAGTGTTTGGTATACTTGATGAATTTGTAATACAGTTAATACCGCAAAAATAAAGATGATGAAAATTGATATTGTAAAAAACAACTTGTTTTTTAATGATTTTTTTAAAAATTTCATAACCAACCTTCCCCGTATATAAATTTAAAAACACCACTTAAGATTGATTTTTTATTATCTGTATAAAACTAGTTAGAAATGGGAGGTACCCCCTAATTTCTGAAAAACATACTGAATAGGGAGACTTTTCGAGATGACCTTGGATAAGGGGTAAGAAACAACGGGAAACTAGCAATCATAGCTATAGCTTTAATTACTTTCAAAAGTCTGTACCCCCCGCTTGTTTTAAGTTAATCCTCCGGTGGATCAAGTGAAAATCATGCTGTCAGTAGCTGCTTCCAAAGTGATCATAGTCAAAGTCCTTTTTATACGCAATAACATTATATTTCCAAAGAATCTTCTCTTAATGTCAACTATCTACATTAAAATCACCGGTTCTTTTGACCTATATATCCTCTGATAAAATTTCAATTTACGCCGCGTTAAAAAGTGAATATTAGCTTGCAAGCTTGTTGGGAATATAAAAAGGAAATTATTGCATGTCGCGCATCCCACATTTTGACAATTTTTCCCATATCTATTTAATTTATCGACACTTTATCTAAATACTTTAGTTTTTATTATTTTAGAAAAGAATCTCGTTTACGGATCTGAATATTTACGATACTAAGCTATAGAGGAAATAGAGGAATATGTTGGAAGGAGGTGACAAAACTTTAAGACCCATCTTACGAATCGAAACAGCCATAACATGCAGTTTGTAACCGTAAGTAAACATACATTCTTTATTTTATTATATACACTATCAAAATCAGCTTCATCAATTGAAAAAGCAACATGAGTGTATGACTGACTTATTTCATCTCGAGGAATATTTCTCTCTAAATTTAGTGCCAACCACATGCCATTCAAATCAAAATATGCAGTACTTCTCCCTTTAACCAGTAATTTAGCATCAAATACATCTTGGTAAAACTATGGATTTTTCCAAATCAGAAACTGAAAATAGAAAATGATTAAGACCTTTCACAAACAACTATATCACCTCAATTTAATTATCATATAAAATGGCTTTTTTTGAATTCCAATCTCCTTAAATAGTCGCTATACTAGCCAGACTCCTTCGTATCGTTCCGGCCGTGTGGATCTTCCATTCAGGAGATTGTGTTGATCTAGAATTTGACTAAAAAAGACGTCATCTTAATAAAAAAAGCTACCATTTGTTGAAAAATTCTATTGTTTATTTTCAGGTTTTAATTTCATCATTGCACCAAAATATTGTGAAGCAGTCGTAAAAGAGATAAAAGCACATAGCTCACTTATTTCCTCTTCATTGAAATATTCCTTCAAAACATCAAAAGTTGAATCCGCTATCTCACCCTTTTGGTATAAAAAGACTTCCGCAAATCCTACTGCAACAGATGTTTTTTCATCAAACTGGGCAGGATCCGGTTTTCCTTTGGCCTTACAATACTCACAACCATTCCTTTGAGCTAATGTTCTCCTTACTTGTTCCTTTAATTTAGCTGTTAGTTTTCCATCTTTTTCCAACACGTCGCCTAACTGACTCCATCTTACCATTACATCCTGATTATGCCCCAATAGTCTTTGAAAAGGTGTTTCCCCGATATTAGATTCAACAATTCTTGCCATACAAGTCCCTCCCTGTTATATTTAATGTAAATTAATTATATAAAACAAAAAAATTAATTTACATTAAATTTATAACACTTATCAAATGAACTCTTTACAATATTAACAATTATAGGAGGAAAACTTTAAAAATGAAAATAGATGAGATTGATAAAAAAATTATAGATGAATTATGTAACAACAGTCGTTTATCCATGAGTGAGCTTGGCAGAAGAGTGAATCTTTCCTCCCCATCAGTTACGGAACGAGTAAGGCAAATGGAATCATTTGGAATTATAAAAAAATATACGATAGAAGTTGATTATGAGAAATTAGATTTACCTATCCAGTGCATAATTGAAGCTACCGTTAAAAATGGTGACTATAATTCTTTTAAAAACTATATAGAAAAACTTCCAAACGTAGAATTTTGTTATCGAATCGCAGGAAGTGCTTGTTATATGTTAAAAATGCAGTTTGAAACTTTCGCTAACGCTGAAAAATTTATTGATGAAGTAAGCCCAATTGCACAAACTGTAACCCATTTTATTTTTTCACAAGTTCCGACAAAGTTAAAATTTAATATGGATTGAAAAATTTTAGCTATATAAAAGGAACTTTAGTTTTTACATGAAGGCCAAGTATAGTTTGCATAATGATGACTTTTGCAGCAGGCAACAGAGTAACCATGCTTCGTTCATTCTATATAGGCATTTCTTTTTCTTTTTTAACTGACATAGGGCCCTTAAACCCTTATTACCGTAACAATTAAATGGCTACATCTGTCTTTCCTATTTAACAAATTACGGCGAGGCACAGGCATTACCACTATGCCTCTTCTACATTTTTAAATTGGTTATAAAACATATGATAATAGCTGCCACGGCGTGCCATTAGTTCATCATGGTTGCCTTGTTCAATAATTTGCCCGTGGTCGATCACCATGATGTTATCAGCGTCGCGAATCGTATTGAGGCGGTGGGCGATGATAAAACTTGTCCGGCCCTCCATAATCGAAAGGAGCGCATCCTGGATATACCGTTCTGTCCGTGTATCAATACTGCTCGTAGCCTCATCCAATATAAGCAAAGCCGGTTTTGCTAGAAAAACCCTTGCGATTGCCAAAAGCTGGCGCTGCCCCTGACTCAAGTTGCCACCGTTTTCCGACAAAACGGTTTCATATTTATCTGGCATCCGGTTGATGAAAATATCCGCATGGGCGAGCCTTGCTGCTTCTTCAACTTCCTCATCCGTTGCCTCAGGATTTCCGTATTTGATATTTTCCTTGATGGTGCCTGAAAATAAATACGTATCCTGAAGGACAAAACCAAAACTTCTTCTCAGACTGTCTCGTGTATATGCCCGGATATCCTTGCCATCAATGAAAATCCGGCCTTCCGTGACATCATAAAACCGGGTTAAAAGGTTTACAATCGTCGTTTTTCCGGCTCCGGTAGGCCCGACCAGCGCTGTACGCGTTCCCGGCTTTGCCTCAAAGCTGATATTTTTTATAATCGGCACATCCTCGCGATACCCAAAGCTGACATGTTCAAACACAACATGGCCTTTTGGATCTTGGAGCGTGGCGGCATCTTTCGAATCGTCCGGTTCTTCTTTTTCATCCAGTATCTCAAATACCCGCTCAGCTCCGGCAACCCCTGACTGAAGGACGTTAAAAATATTCGCCAAATTATTGAGCGGCTGCACAAACTGTCGGGAATATGTCAGGAAACTCGCGATTACGCCAACGGTAATCATATTGTTCAAAGCCAGAACCCCGCCGACAACTGCAATCATCGCAAAGCCAAAGTTGTTAATCACGTTCATGAGCGGCATAAGAAACCCGGTCCAAATTTGCGCCCTCAGCCCGACCTTAAGTAAGGACTGATTCACCTCTTCAAACTCCTGGATTGCCTTTTCTTCATGGTTAAAAGCTTTGACTACCTCTATCCCTGAAATCGTTTCTTCAATATGCCCGTTTAGCCGACCGAGTTCCGCTTGGTTATTTTTAAACAGCACTGAAGTTCGCTTGGCAATCGTTCGTGTCAGCAAAAACACAAGCGGAACCGTACACAGACTTGCGATCGTTAAAACCGGGCTTAAAATAATCATCATGATTAGTGTCCCGACTAGGGCAATGACCCCCGACATAAGTTGCGTCGTCGATTGAGAAATCGTATTGCTAACGTTGTCAATGTCATTCGACAAGCGGCTCATCAATTCACTGTGGGTTCTGGCGTCAAAAAAAGCAACCGGGAGTTTTTGCAGTTTTTGAAACAGATGACTGCGCAAACGCCGTACAATCCGTTGCGAAACACCGGCCATCAGCCAGCCTTGTAAAAAAGTCAACACAGCGTCTGCGATATAAGCCGCTGCAAGAACAAAAATCATGATTTCCAGTAGGTTAAAATTAACCTTTCTACCCGGTGACATGGCGTCAACGGCTCTACCGATGAAATAGGGAATGCACAATGTAAGTATAGAGTCCGCCACAATAAATACAAGAATGATAGACAGCCAGTTTCTTTCTTTGCCAAAATAGGCCCAAAGCCTGTTTAACGTCCCTTTAAAATTCTTTGGTTTCTCGGCCGGCCCTCTGAACCGTGCTGCTCCTCCCCCGCCCGGACGGCCCATCGGCAAAATAGGCGCCGGTGCCTGATTTCCTTTATATCCGTTCGTTTTTCCCGCCATCTTACAATACTTCCTTACCGATTTGCGATTGGTAAATTTCTTGATAAACCCGGCATTTTTCAAGAAGCTCCTCATGCGTTCCCAAGCCTGCAACTTCCCCTTCATCCAATACGATAATTTTGTCCGTGTCCATCACAGAAGTAATGCGCTGGGCAATCAAAAGGCATGTTAGCCCTTTCGCATACTTCTTCAACGCTGCTTTGATCCGCATCTCTGTTGCAACATCCACCGCACTTGTACTATCGTCAAGAATGAGGATTTCCGGATGTCTCACCAATGCGCGGGCAATCGAGATGCGCTGCTTCTGTCCCCCGGAAAAGTTGACGCCGCTCTGCCCAATCATCGTATCGTAGCCTTCAGGTGCGTCTGAAATAAAGTCATGTGCTTCAGCCAGTCTCGCAGCCTGTTCGATCTCATCCATCCCCGCCCGTTCATTTCCCCATTGGATATTTTCACGGACACTGCCGGTAAAAAGAATGTTTTTCTGCGGAACGATCGCGATTTTTTCACGCAGATCATGCGGGTGAAAACGTCGGACATCAACACCATCCACTTTAAGGGTTCCACCCGTTACATCGTAAAAGCGAGGAATGAGATTCACCAGTGTGCTTTTTCCTGATCCAGTTGAGCCGATAATGCCGACAGTTTCACCCGGATAAATGGTAAACGTGATATTTTTCAAAACCGCATCCTGCACCTGTCCGGTATAGGAAAATGTGACATTTTCAAAATCAATTCTCCCTCTTTCACCTGTTACTTCATGTTTCAGGCTGTTCCAGGAGGTGTTTTCTTCTACGGCAAATACTTCCCCGATCCGAAAAGTGGAGGCTCTTGCCCGGACAAACATGTTAAACACCATGGAAATCATCATTAGCGAGGTTGAAATTTGCGTCATATAATTGATAAAAGCAATAATATGACCGACTTGCATCGTTCCATTGTTAACCCCGAAGCCACCCATCCATAAAATGGCGACAATGCCGAAATTGACCGTAAGCAGGATCGCCGGGCTGAAGATAGACATCATCCGGATGGAAGACGTCGAGCGTTCTTGCAGGTGGCGGTTTGCCACGCTGAACTTTTCCACTTCAAATTGAAACCGGTTAAAAGCTTTCACGACACGGACACCGGATAAATATTCTCTCATGATGCCGTTCACGCGGTCCAGCGCTTTTTGCACTTTCATAAACAGCGGAAAACCCAGTCTCATGTTCGTTATAATAAAAATGATAACAATCGGTACAACAACTGCCAGCACCACAGAAAGCTGCGGGTCAAGCCGGACTGCCATAATTAAAGCGCCAATTGCCAATAGCGGGGCTTTGACAAAAATTCGCATTAAGCCGTTGATAAAGTTCTGTACCTGGGTGACGTCATTGGTGAGCCTTGTAATAAGTGAAGCCCGGTCAAATTCATTAATGCTTTGGAAAGAAAGCGTCTGGATTTTCCGGAACAAATCCGACCGTAATTCGGCCCCAAAGTTTTGTGACACGATGCTTGCGAGTATGCTCCTTAATGAAGCGGCAACCGCTCCGCACGCAGTGATCAATAACATCAAGCCACCCATCTTTAACACGTACTCCATGTTTTTGTGTGCCACGCCGACATCAATGATTTTCGACATCATCATCGGCTGCATCAAATCGCAGAGCGCTTCACATATTAAAAAGAAAACAGCCGTACAAAAGAGTATCCAGTATTTTTTGACATACTTTTTTAAAAATTGCATCGTTCATTCCACCTTTTATCTTTGCGGAAATCATTTTTGCCTACGCTTTTTTATCCATCTGATGATCGTCATTTGATAAATCCTTTAAATTGTCAGCCAATCGCTGTAAAAATCCAATAAACATTTCCTGCTCGTCTTCTGAAAATCTGCTTAACCCATTACTCAACTGTTGGTGATATTCATATGGTTGAGTGGCAAGACTCAGGACTTCCTATTACCAAACAGGCGGAACAGTTAGGATTCAATCGTCCAAGCCTTTATTATAAACCGGTTGAGCCTTCAGCTGAAGAAGGTGCCATCAAACATCAGTTTGATGAAGTCTATAAAAAATATCCATTTTTAGGTCCCGTAGGATAACAGCACCGTTTTCCCAAAGAAGGAGTGAATATCAATAGCAAAAGAGTTCAACGTCATATGTGAGAAATGGGTATCCAAGCTGTTTATCCTGGTACAAATTTAAGTAAACGGAATCTACACTTCAACATCGAATTTTGTAATCACAAGCACCCTCAGCAATCGCTTGATTTTAAAACGTCATCATCTATCTTTTTTAATAAAGCAGGTTCGTCATTACCCCTCCCATCTTTGAAAAACTATCTTTTATGTGCCTAGACCTGTCAAGGAAAATTACGCCCTTGACAGAAACTACAACATAAAATGTTGGGTTGGCTAGATGGGAAGGAGCAAAATCAATGCACCTTAAATTTGCAAAAAAGTTGTCTTGACAATGGGGTCTAATTTAAACATAAAATAATATTGTGGTAATTGCTTTTTTATATTTTTTCAACTTTTACTACTCTAATTTTTGCTGGTACTGATTCTTGTATTTCATAGTACCAAATTTTTACCTTATCTCCATTTTCAATATTCTTTATAGATGAACTATTACTTATATATAACTTAGAAACATTATATTTTCCTATAATTTCATCAATTAAAAGGTCTTTAGCATCCTCTTTAGTAAAGTTAGTATCTTCAACAAGATAGACGTTACCTTTATTAATTACTATTATACCTTCTTTTGTTACAGCTCCTTCTATAACTTTAGTTTGCTGACTTAGATCCCCAAGATACCAAAACATAGCCAAAACTATTAATGAGATGAGTATTGTTATTATTCTTTTCATAAAGTTCTCCTTTCTTGTTGATTATCTAATAAGGTAAAACTTCACATCATTCTTTCCTTTTATCCATTTTTTTCATCGCTTTTTGAATTGAAGATTCATATGGAGGGTACTTAGTTTTTATTAATGGGGCAGAAAATTGATGTCCTAAACCTTTGATTAAATCTTTCATATAATCAACACGATTTTTTAGAAAGTAAAAACAAACCTCATCATTACTATTTCTAGAAATTTTTGCGATATACATTGGTATGTGGTCATAAGGATATATTTATTTTACTCAACTTTCGCAGTTAAAAATTTATTTTAGATACTTGAAATAACTAGGTTTATCCTAAATAAAATTTCTGCTTGATTTTTTGATGAAAGCATAAAAAAGGCACCTCTTCTCATTGGCAAAATATAGGTGACTGAACCAAATTACGAAAGAAAAATGTCACCTATATGATAACGAATAAAGATTACTTCACGCAACTTCCAAAAGAAATAAAAAAAGCATTTTTGGAATTAAACATTAAATATCATTTAAGGAAAGTTAATATCGTAAATTTCCACTTTATTCCAGATTGTGATTTTTAAAATAAGTAGGCATCCAATGGGCCTGCCTTTATTCTCCAGTATTATTACGATAACAACTGTCATATAAGCAGCTGCCAATGACATCTAATCATATTGAGCGTATGTACCATCCTTTGAATTAGTTACGCAGATATTCTTGGAAGTAAAAAATCAATTTAACCTGCGTTGTATCAAGGGTTCTAGGAATTATCTGGGAAATTAAATAATTAAGACTAATAAGTTTTATACTAATATAAAAAACTCCCAAGAAGGGAGTTAGATTGAATATATATTTATTGTGTAGCCCTTATAAAGTCATAAACCGGTTTTATCATTTTAGGTCCACCATTGAAGGTCTGTCCATCAGTAAAGGAATATCCACCTCTATGAACACCAACAATTTCATTTGCATTATTTAACAATGCCGAGCCGGATTGACCATTAAAAGTATCTAATTGATAGAATGCTAGACTAGTATCCTCTCTCTCCACAGATCCAGACATTCCCCATTGAGAATATGTTCCTGTATTACTGATTTTATCGGAGGGATACCCATATACCTTAATTGTTTGATTTGCAATATTGGTTACTTGTTTTATTGGAAGGTAACCAGCAACATCACCAGCATTATTGCCATAATATGGGGCTAATTTTAGAACAGCAAAGTCTTGAGCGGAATCTCCTGTGTTAATCCAATGGCTAGTCACAAAGTAATCTACTACTTCATAAGCTCCATACCTGTAATGATTGTTATTTAATCCTGGAAATACATAAGCACCTCTAATTCCTTGGTGTGTATCAGGATCAACTACACAATGTCCATTTGTTAAAACAGTGTCTTTCCCAATTAATGTCCCCGTACACCATCCCCACCCATCAGCCCATTCTAACTCTATGTAAGAGATTTGTTTAAAAGGGGACACGGTTGCATCTTCTACGACTCTACGACCATCTTGTCCAATGACAACGTAAGGAGTAAATAATTGTTGAATTGCTTCACTAGGGACTGAGGAATCTAAAATTTTATAGGGTTTATATTTTTTGTAATTTGGCAGCTTTCTTTCTGGTAGAATTTTACCATTTCCATTATAATTTTCATTCATTTTGACAGATGAAGATGCATTTAATTTCTTCATATAATCTTCATACTTGATGACTTCTCCTTTGGAATTCACCATGTCATAAGGATGGGAGTCGTTTTGGCTGTCGAATTCATCAGCAAAAGCAGTCAAAGGAATCAATAGAAAAACCACTAACAACAGAGTGCTAAAGTAATATTTTTTCATAATTTCCTCCCTCTATTAATTTACGTATAGTCAAAAGTTTTTATTTTAAATAGGTTAACAATCAGTGATTTATAAAGAGATTAAAAAAAGGCTTGCTACCCCCTAAAATCTATGGTTAATTGTGGTTACCACACACAAAATCACTAAGATTGGAGTGAACAATTCTGTAACCCTCAATTATTAACCTATTTATTTGAATTTATCAAGTACCAAGGTGGGATAATCAAAATTTTACAGACTCGATTAATCGTTAAGGGAATGTTTGATAAACCCGAAGAAAAAAACGATAAACAAGCCCTACCAAAAATTCAGGCGGATGAGCTTCCGCTTGTTGAAACTCCTAAAAAACTTGATTATCAAGAACTGCTTAATAATGTTCTAGAAGAAACCAATGAGGATCCTGTTTCGACTGAATATCGGCAGCTTAAACAAATTATTGAGCGCCTAAACCGGACCTTCAAAGGGAATTACAATGCTACTTATGGCTTTGGTTCTAAAAGGGAACTGTATGAATTGTATCCTATGTGACTTTATTTGTGGCATATTTTAATTTCCTCAGGCACATGCCTTACTCGAGAATAAAGTACCTGTCATGACCCCAGAGCTTTTCCAAATTGCCACATATGTATGCACGCTAGACAAAAATATTGAGCCAGCTCTCAACAATCGCTTCAAGAAAAACAAACCGCCCAAATTTATCTTTCGTTGAGCCCTTGAGAGGCTTGAGCTTCAAACTAGCCATTTGGGAAGGGAACCTTGACATACCTTAATGACCGATAATTTAAAATTCCATGAAAGAAGACGCATTTATCATGCCTATTTTTAGTTCCCCTCTCCCTTGTTAACCTATCCTATACCATTGGCATGTTTGTCAAGGGCAAATGGCTGCAGTTAACCAGCATGTTTCAGAATAAAACTTGTCTGCTTATCCGTTTTTCATAGAACTTTTGACATTATCAATTTAATATATCGTTTAATTATTTATTTGTGTAAAAATTACTCATTTATTATTTATCTTGTCTATAACAAGTATATCACGTTCAAATCGGTGGATAAACCAGAAAATTTCGACATATACTGCAAAAAATCAACACCTTTTCCATATGTTTACAAATACCCTTATCTGGTTGTAATCAAAACCACCCGTTCTCACGGGTGGTTTGTTCTTCGGCTGAAATCCTTTGTTACTGGCCAACCCTAAAAAGGGCACTGACGGTTCGCCAACCGCACTACTCCCCCACCTAACCCTAAAGGGTTCTTTCTATTTCCTCTTGTTCTTCTTCTTCCTTTCTTCACAAGTGAACAGATCAATAAATTCCTCCATACTTAATTGATCCGCAACTATATCATCTTGTATTTGATTTCGTATATATTCTTCTATTACCTTCTTGTTTCTACCTACTGTATCCACATAAAATCCTCTACACCAAAATTTATTTTAACACCAAGAGGGGCATTTTTTAATACCTTGCTGAAAGCTTTCCTGAATCCTACGTCTAGCGTAGGGTTTTCTTTTATACAAAAAATTGCATCGTTCATTCCACCTTTTATCTTTGCGGAAATCATTTTTGCCTACGCTTTTTTATCCATCTGAGGATCGTCTTTTGACAAATCCTTTAAATTGTCAGCTAGTCGCTGTAAAAATCCAATAAACATTTCCTGTTCCTCTTCTGAAAATCTGCTTAATCCATTACTCAACTGTTGGTGATAAGCTGTTTTTGCTTCCCGAATGATTTTTTCTCCTTTTTCGGTAAGGGACACCATTTTCACACGGCCATCTTGGACTGATGTCACGCGACGAGCATATCCCCATTTTTCAAGCCGGTCGATCATTTGCGAGACCGTGCTCATACTGACGTTGAAATGTTCGGCAAGGCTTCCCATCGTGCACTGCCCGGACCTGCCGACATGCCGTAACAGTACCCATTGTAAACGAGTAACCTTCTTATCTTCATTTGCCAACCGTCCTTCCCGAAGATACCGGTTAATATACCGCCAATGCGTAAGGAACTGGTCAATTTTACTATCTTCCATGATGGTACGCCTCCTGACTAATAATACTTTAGTTAGTTTACTAAAATATTTTGGGGTTGTAAAGATGAGTGCACAAAAACGTTTTCTTTTATTTTTTATCTATAAAACTTGTTACTACTGTTCCGTTAAGAGCATGGGTTATAATTTACTCCTTTCTATAATTCTTTGCTTTGATGGTTTAATGTATCTAAAATATGAAAATTTAGTTTGTTCACAGTAAAAATGCTATAATATTTGTAATATGTTTTAAGTGGCCATTTAGCCTGGGACCATTAGCAGCTTTTTTTTTCCTATTTATAGTATTGCAGTTACTTTTTAAGGCTAAAAGAAATCAGGTGGTGGTTAATATGACAAATAGCTTCTTATTTGATTGTTTATCCGATATTACTAGTCATGTAGCCGCTATTTGTGGCTCAGCTTTAGTAACAGCTGCTATGGCGCCTTAAGACATATTTTTCTCTCCAGATGTTTTTAGTTTAATAGAATAAAGCGCCTTGAATTATCTTTTTTAAACCCCTAGGTTTATTTTATTAAAAAGCTATTTCTTCCTGAACCATATAATTCGTCCTTATATCCCAATAATAGACGTAGCATTGTATTGGGATAACCTAATTCTTCTCTTAATCCTTTAGTTGTTATATTGGGATTCTTATATAGAATATCTTGAACTCTTGCCATTTCATGAGTATCAAAGGATGTTTTATGAATGACGAAAGGGGAAAGGTGTTCAGCTATATTAATTTGAGTTAATTCCTCGTTACCAGTCCATTCAAATAATCTAATTTGATTTTGAAAACGTATTAGATTATCACCCTCTATTAAAAATCTATAAATCAAATCACTTTTTATTTTCGAAACATCACTATCAACCAAGTAACTTTTCTCTAATAGAAACACGACTATTCCTATAAAGGTATCAATAATTTGCAAAGGTATCGATTTTTCGGAGTCGTGTGAGATAACTTTTCTAACGCGGTAATTTTTATTTCTGTATGCGGAATGAGCGTTCATTTGTTCAATAAGTTTATTGTTTAATTTGATTTTGTCATATTCGTAGTTTCTATCAATTTTTATTTTAACATTTACTAATTCCTCATCACTTTCTATATGTGAAAAATCTCACGTTAAGCCATAAAATAAGCGTTCAGGAATTTTTATATAGAATAATTCCCTTAATTCTTCAGTATTTAATTCAATCTTTTCCGCTGACCTAAGAGCAACTTCATTATTAACAATCAAAATATTTATTCTTACATTCTCATTTATAACAGTGTGTAAAGTTTTAAAATACTTTTTTATGTGTCTATCCTTGGTGTACTCACGAAAATGCAATTCACTTTTTGAATTATTTTCCTTATTAATTGCATAAACCTTTTTTACTATAGAAGCTAAAGAGGAATCTATACCTCCGTAAGCCCCATAATAAGAAAATTTTTTGTTAAACTGATCAATTTTATTAGATTCATCAAAATAAATTAGATAGTTCATATCCTCATACCCCAAAAATTTTAATCATTGACTAGTCAATGAAATTTATGTATTATAATAGATAAGATGTATTAGTTTCTCCGCTACCGTTTAGGCAGAGCTGCTAATACAGTGAACGGGAATTAGCTTTTCCCCGCTACCGTTAAAGGCAGGGCTGAGCTAGTAAAACGTAGAGACTAGAAATTATTTCTAGTCTCTTTTAATTATACCAAATTAGTATTATTTAAGTCTATTATATTATTCGTAAAATACGTATTATACGAACAATAGTTTCTATATAGTGAGGTGATTTTTGGCTATCTCTAAGCAACATGAATATTATGAAGGAATTTATTAAAGGAAATGCCATTTTTTGTTGAAAAATATGTAGATGACAAATTGGATGTTCGCCCATCCCTCACCTTATTTAATTATGTCCGAAATGTTTAAAAACTTCTTTGAATGGTTGATTGCTGAGAAAATTGTTGATTGTGAATCGCTTAGATCTTTTCCTGTTCAAGCTTTAGAAATATTGTCACTTGCTGATGCAAATAACTATTTTAAATTTCTTGGTAGGAAAAAATATAGGGTTTCTAAAAAGGAAGATGAAATAAAGCAAATCGATGTCAAAACGGTAAATCGTCATAAGTCATCCCTCCGTTCACTTTCTATGTTCTGTGTTTCAGCCCAGTAAGGTGCCACATTAAGAGTTTCTTTAAATAAGGACGTCATCTTATAGGTCTTTTAAAAATTATATAGAAAAACTCCCAAATATAAAATTAAAGACCCTCATTTTTACAAACAGGCACTTCTTGAGTAAGCATATTGAATATATTACTACAATACCGTGTCGAACTTTTTAAACAGAGAGATGAAAATAGTCCCTTAACCCTGCCCTTCCTTTTTCAGTAATTTTGACTGCACGTGTCTTTGGTAAGCGAACAATCCATTCTAATTCAAAAAGACGACTGGCAAGTTGCTCACCTAAAGCACCTGCAAGATGATGTTGTCGTTCGCTCCAATCCAGACAAGCACGAGAAAAGGATCGACGCTTTTTTCTTATCACAGCTATATCTATACCGAAGTCTGCGAAAAATTGTTCACCTTTGGGAGTCACTTTAAACTCCTTTTCCTCTTTTTCCAAATAACCAGCTTCCACCATCGATTCAGTTAACCCTACTCCTAGTGAGTATCCTTCTTTCCAAAAAAATGACAGTGCAGGGAAATTTTGAGTACTCACTCACTTTTTTGTTGACTTTTTATAAAAACATTCATATACTTTGATTTATAGTGATTGAGTACTCACTTTTTAAAAGGAGGAACATAATTAATGAATCCATCCATATCCATTCAAAATGTTAGTAAAAGCTTTGGTAAAAAAACTATCTTAAAAGACATTCATTTTGACATACAGGAAGGAAATATTTATGGTTTCATCGGGCCATCCGGGGCAGGAAAAACGACACTCGTTAAAATGATTGTCGGAATGGAAGTGCCTGATCAAGGGGCAATTTATTTGTTAGGTGAAAAAATGCCGAATTTGCCCATTTTACAAGAAATTGGGTATATGGCTCAATCCGATGCCTTGTACAACCAACTGACCGGTAAGGAAAATTTAACGTTCTTCGCTTCCCTTTATAAATTAAACAAAGGGGAACGGTTACGTAGAATTGAATATGCTGCGGAATTAGTCAACTTAACATCAGACCTAAATAAAAAGGTATCAGCCTATTCCGGGGGGATGAAACGCCGATTATCACTCGCCATTGCTCTAATTCAAAATCCGAAAGTACTCATTTTAGATGAACCAACAGTCGGCATTGATCCCGAATTAAGAGAAAGTATTTGGAATGAACTACTCCGATTAAAAAATGAGGACGGAAAAACGATTATTGTTACGACCCATGTCATGGATGAGGCAGAAAAATGCGATTATATTTCCATGATTCGCGAAGGCTCACTCATTGCGACCGGAACACCCGAACAATTGAAAAAACAATATGCGGCCGATAACTTAAATGACGTATTTTTGGCAGCGGGGAGGATGTAAAATGAGAACGATAGCGCTTATTAAAAGGATCTTGTTGCAAATTTTACGAGATAAACGGACTTTAGCCCTGCTATTTATCGCCCCTTTATTAATACTAACACTGATGGACCTCGTCTTTAACGGGAAAACAGTGAATCCTGTTTTAGGAATCGAAAATGGGAAAAAGCAAATCATTCAATCTTTAAAAGAGGCAGACATCGTTGTCAAAAATTATGAAGGGGTTTCCAACACGGATGAGGTCATGTTGAAATATGATTTAGACGGATTATTAGAAGTAAAAGGGGAAAAAGCAACATTAACATTACTTAACGATAACCCAACGGTAGCCAAAAATTTAGAAATGAAAGTACGGCAAATATTTAACAAACGAGCTCAATTACAACTCTTGGACACAAATAATATCCAGAGGAAGCAACTTCAAGATGCGATCATTCAAACAAAATATGTATATGGAAGCAGTGACACTGAACTATTCGATACGTTTAGTCCTATGTTAGTTGGGTTTTTCGTTTTCTTTTTTGTTTTTTTAATTTCCGGCATCGGCTTATTAAATGAAAGAACAACCGGAACTTTGGAGCGTTTAATGGCAACACCGATTAAAAGAGGCGAGATTGTTGCAGCCTATTTAATCGGCTACGGTCTATTAGCCTTTTTACAAACGATTGTGATTGTCCTATTTGCGATTTATGTGCTAGATATCGTTTTAGTTGGTTCCATTTGGAATGTTATCTTAATCAATGTTATTGTAGCTCTTGTTGCATTGTCGCTCGGAATTTTATTGTCTTCCTTTGCAAATTCCGAGTTTCAAATGGTTCAGTTTATTCCATTAGTCATCGTTCCACAAATTTTCTTTTCGGGTATTTTTTCCATTGAAGGAATGGTCGACTGGTTGCAGGTCTTTGCTAAATTTATGCCGTTGTACTATGCTGCTGATGCTTTAAAAGGTGTCATGTATAAAGGATTATCCCTATCCGACATAAGCCAGAATTTATACATTTTATTGGCTTTTGCCGCAGTATTTATTGTATGTAATTTGTTTGCCCTCAAGAAGTATCGTAAACTGTAAAAAGGATGGTGACTGAAATGGGAAATAGTAATTTATTGAATAAAATGGCGGAAATTATCCAGAAATCCGATAACCAAACAGCCAAGCAAAAGAAAATTATGGAAGTAGCCATTTCGCTGTTTGCAGAAAAAGGATATTCGAATACAGCGACAGCAGAAATTGCTAAACTTGCGGGAGTAGCGGAAGGAACAATTTTTAAACATTATGGAACAAAAGAAAACTTATTATTATCGATCATGGTTCCGTTCTTAAAAGAGCTTTTCCCCTCAATGGCAGATGAATTATTTGAAGAACTGATGACTGATAATATATCCTTTGAAGAGTTTTTAAGAAAGTTTTTGAAAAATCGTACGCATTTTCTTTTAGATAACCAGGAAATATTCCAAGTCTTCATCAAGGAAATGATTTATAAAGAAGAGTTGAAAAATGAACTAGTTCCTTATATATTTGAACAGGCTTCACCACGTTTAGGAAAGGTTATCGACGTTTTTCAAAAGCGAGGTGAAGTCATTGATCTTCCCATTTCCCAGATTAAAAATGTGTTAGCTACAACCTTTTTTGGATTCTTCATTTCTCGTTTTGTCCTGCTAAACCTTCAATTACTAAACGATGAAGAAATTGATCATATCGTTCATTTTATTGTAAATGGGATTGGGAAGCGTTCCTAATCCCTGATCTTCCCTAAGTCTTAAATTTCCTGAACAGTGATACCACCCCCTTGTAACTAACGACTTAAAATTAATACGAAGAAAAGTAAGCTCGATGTAACCCATTTGTCTAAAATAATATTCGTAATTGCGTTAAACATATATGCAAACAGCCAGTCCTTTTTAGGCGGACGTTTCATAAGGACGGGCAATAATCCAATGGAAAGGATAAGTAATCCATAAAAAACTTCATTTCATTTTTCTTACCACCCATGGCATTCACCTCAGTACTAGCTTATTACTTGTACTGGTTTTTATCCGTTTTTATAAAAAATTTACATGTTGGTTAATGAGTCATGCCTTGATTCTACTTATTCACAATTTTGTCATACGTGTTCGCCGTCAAGACATAATATCCGGTATATATAACAACAAAAGCTAATATAGCCGTAAGAATCGGGATTATAATACTCGCTCCTATTAAACTGGATATAAAATTACTAATAAAACTCAATAGAGCACTACTATGAATGAGTCCTACTATTAAAGGCAAGCCAAATACAAATAGCGTCTGTTTCTTGATGGATTTACGAATATCCTTTTTACTAACACCGATTTTTCTTAAAATTTCATAATTCTTCTTTGCCTCGTTTGCCTCCGTTAATTGTTTGAAGTAAATAATACTCCCCGTTGCAGCTAAAAATACCAATCCTAAAAATCCGAATATAAATAGAGTTAATGCATTTCCTTCTTTTCCTTCCTTATATTCCATATAAAATGATGAATGAGACTGGAAATCTCCCTCAATAAGCTTATTTACTTCTTTAGATGTTTCCTTTGCCATGGCCTCATCTTCCACTTCATATACTTTATATACTAATGGTGCATTCTTTTTGGCAAGTTCATCAAATGTTTCATCACTTACAACGACAAAGAAATCAGGATAATCAAAGGGCAAAACACTTCCTTCAAGCATCGTTTTGATTGTTAGTTTTCGATTTTCTTGAGGTAATTTTAATATTAATTTTTCTCCTTTAAAATCCGCTTCCGTATATTCTGTTAACCTCGGCTTGATTACTGCTACTTGGTTTCCTGATAGTGACACCGTTTCATTCCTGTTCAAACCCTTTGATGCTTCATTAAAGGTGCTTTCTGAGATTAATTTTATCGGGTTTATTTCGTAATCCAGTGAAAATGAAAGCTTACCATTGTCCTCAATAACCGGAATATCAAGTTGTGCAATGATTGGATGGCTTTTATCAGCTTCAATCACTTTCTTTACTTGATGATCGAAGTCCTCCTCTTTTGATAAATGACTGTAGCTAAACGGAACCATTTCTTCCGCATTTTTTTCATTGCTATAATAGCCGCTGTATGTTGCACCAAAAAAACTAATCGTTGCTGCACTCAATAACGCAATAACCGTAAAAGTACGAGCATTCCCCCGAACCCGAAACAAAATTTGAGATACTTCAATTAGCTTCGTTCCTCTATAATAAAACGGCTTATTTTTTTTAGAAAACTTCAGTAAATAGACGATGACAGATTGGAAAAAAAGCAGAGTACCAATAACTAAAGCTATTAGGGCAGGACCATAGTTTTTCAGCAAATATGCTCCGTCTAGTTCATCCGGAAATGGTCTTAAAATAAGCCAATAACTAACTGCTAACAAAACAACTCCAGTGATGGCTGATAGAAATGACGCTTTTATTTCTTTTTCTCCTTGTTTCTCCGCCTGAAATAACTCAATTAATTTATAACGATAAATCAAACGATAACCTTGAATGGATGTCATTAAAATGATAATTAAAAATACAATGACTGTTTGGATAATGGCTAGAACTGATATGCCAAAATCAACTTCAACGGTTGAACCCATTAGCATGATTAATATCATGGCAAACAATTTTGATAACAATGTCCCAAAAATAAGTCCAATAAATAATGCAATTAATCCCATGATTAAGTTCTCATAAAACAACATTTTTGCAATTGTTTTTTTACGTAGCCCGAGCATTGAGTACAACCCGATTTCCTTTTTCCTTTTTCTCGTAAAAAATGAATTCGAATAAAAAATAAAAATCGCTACGAACAAAATTAACATGAAGGATGATACCAAAAACATGAAACTCATAGTATCCGATAACTCAATACTTTCTTGAATTTCTTTACTATACTGTAACGATACAAAGGTATAGTAGATAACCATACTGAACACTAACGATACAAAGTAGACGAGATAATTACTAATATTTCCCTTAATATTTTTCTTTGCCAAACTAAATAACGTCATTTGCTCCACCCCCAAGTGCCGACAATACATCCAATAATTTGTTGAAATAGTCTTTGCGGTGTTCCTTTCCTTTTACTAGTTCCGTGAATAGTTTACCGTCTTTAATAAAAAGGACTCGCTGGCAGTAACTTGCAGCAAACGGATCGTGGGTAACCATAAGGATCGTTGCTTTATCTTGTTCACTCAAATCCTTTAGACTTTCTAACAAATCTGTCGCGGACTTGGAATCTAGCGCTCCGGTCGGTTCATCTGCCAGGATTAAACTTGGTTTTGCTACGATTGCACGACAAGCAGCTGTGCGCTGTTTTTGACCACCAGAGATTTGATACGGATATTTTTCTAAAATAGAACTGATTCCAAACTTATCCGCTACTTCACGAACTCTTCTTTCTAAATCATTCACATTTATTTTTGCTAAAGCTAATGGAAGTACAATATTTTCTTTTACCGTTAGCGTATCTAACAAATTATAATCTTGAAAAATAAAGCCAAGTTTATCCCGACGAAAGGCAGATAATTGTTCTTCACTCATCTTGGTGATGCTTGTTCCATCAATGGTAACCTCACCCGATGTCGGCTCATCAATCGTTGCTAAAATATTCAGCAATGTTGATTTTCCGGCACCTGAAGGCCCCATAATTCCTACAAATTCCCCTTCTTGAACCGTTAAATCGATATCATCAAGTGCTGTAAAAACATTTCCTCTTGCCCCATATACTTTTTTGATTCGTTTTGCATCGACTATTGTTTTCATTTAATTTTTCCCCCAAAAAGAATTCTTTCTATCACATGTTCTATTGTAAACGGAACTCGCTTTATGTAACCTTACAAGTCAAACGGTAAACCTTACATTTTTGTCACTAATACGAAAGATTTTATATGATAAGATAAAGTTGAGTGAACAGATGTATGTTTCTTAATATCAATCAAATACTAAATACATTAATGAAACAGGAGTTTGGCCTATGAAAATTATGATTGTAGAAGACGATCATACGATTCGGGATTTCTTAGGTGACATGCTAGAAAAATGGAACTTTGAAGTTATAAAACTGGAGGAGTTTGACCATGTATTGGAAACATTTTTAAACGAAAAACCTCATCTTCTGTTATTAGACATAAACTTACCATTTTTCAATGGATTTCACTGGTGCAATAAAATTAGAGAAGTTTCACAAGTGCCGATAATTTTTATTTCTTCCCGTAATACAGCAATGGATATGGTGATGGCCATGAACATGGGCGGTGACGACTTTATCCAAAAACCTTTTGATACGGATGTTCTATTGGCTAAAATCAATGCTCTATTGCGCAGGTCCTATTCGTATACGGATACAGAACCAAACGTACTTGAACATGAGGGAATCATATTGAACTTGAAAGATTGGAAACTACTTTATGGAGATAAAAACGTGGAGTTGACAAAGACAGAATTTCTTATTCTTAAGCTACTCCTGCAAAATAAAGGATCCGTCGTTAACCGAAAAAAAATCATGCGAAGCCTTTGGAAGGATGAAAACTTTGTAGATGATAATACGTTAACCGTAAATATCGCTCGTCTCAGGAAAAAAATCGATGAACTTGGAAAAAAGAATTTTATTACAACCAAAAAAGGTGAGGGATACATAATCCAATGAGCTTTTTTGAATATATAAAAGATAAACGTTATTTCTGGGCTTTTTATTTAATCAACATGACATTTGTTTCTTTAATTATGTTTTTAGGTGGCAATCATCAAGAGATAGGGAGCAATATTTTGTACATAAATATTAGTTGTTTCTTTTTTGCACTCCTCTATACAACTATTGGCTATTTTTATCGGAAAAGGTTTTTTCAACCATTATCTGAAGTTATTGAAAGTCAACACGAAGAAATATTAGCAATGCTACCCAAAGCCCAAAATTATCAACAAAAGCAATTTCTTGACCTTTTTAAAAAAATTTATCAAAACTATACCAATGAGCTTCAGACATTGTATGATGAAAAACGTGAGCATCAAGAATTCATTATATCTTGGATTCATGAAGTTAAGATACCCATTGCTGCAAGCCGGTTATTAATTGAAAATAGTGATGATATGTCAACTGAATTACTTGCCGATAAATTCGAGGACGAACTTAATAAGATTGATAACTATATTGAGCAAGCACTTTATTATTCCCGTATTGATTCGTTTTCAAAGGATTACTTCATCACGGAAGTACATGTAAATCAAATCATTAAAAATAGCGTGAAAAAATATGCAAAATTATTTATATCTAAAGGCATTCACTTTTATATGGAAACGAAAGAGCAATTTGTTCAAAGTGATAGTAAGTGGCTCGGGTTTGTCATCGATCAAATCATAGCAAATTCCTTAAAATACACAGATGAGAATGGTAAAATCGCCATTCAATTTGATGAAGATAGTAAAGAAAAAAGGCTAATCATTGAAGATAATGGCATTGGTATCAAACCGGAAGATATTAATCGAGTCTTTGAAAGAGGATTTACCGGCTCGATTGGAAGAAGTTATGCCAAATCTACCGGAATCGGACTATATCTGGCTAAACAATTGGCAAAAAAATTAGGGCATGATATTACGATCGAATCTGAGGAACATAAATTCACAAAGGTTATTATTCACTTCCCTAAAATGAGAAATTACTATAATTTATAAGCCAAAAATTATCTTTTTATAAAGCAGAGACAAGAATTCTCTGCTTTATTACCATGATATATGTATTAAACTGTTTTTATCCAAACCCAAGGATCCTCTTTTACGCCTGTAGGCAAATTAAGTTGGTACCTAAAAGGTTACTTTGCCTCGGTTTTCCCTACTTTACACAAATCTCCACCGATAAACTAATTTTTTGAAAGTGAGATGCGGTATAACTTATCGTCATTTTTTTGTGGATTTCCTCGCCCATCTGAATTATTACTAATGAAGAAAAGGTTATCACCTTCAATAAGCACATCTCGAATTCTGCCCAGATCTGTAATAACTTCACGATATTCACCTGTTTCAAGGTCAAATTCTAAAACGGCAGTTCCTCTTAATGCGGAAACATACAATTTACCGTTATGATAACCCATTCCAGACGGTGCCCAAGTTGACTCATCCCCAGAGGTGAATAGCGGTGAAACCATTCCATCTTGTTCTTCATACCCTTCAATAATTGGCCAACCGTAATTTTGACCGGCTTCAATTCTATTTATTTCATCATTGGCGCTGTTTCCGTGCTCACTAGCAAATAGTGTTCCATCAGGCAACCAAGTAATTCCTTGAGGATTACGGATACAGATCTTTCAGTCAGATAGAAGGTATCATTCATTCTTTCAATTGACCAAGGAACGTCAAGATTTTCCGCAATCACTTCTAATTCATCATTTTCTTGCTGACTTTTTGGTTTGTTTTGCTCATTTCTATTATGCACTGTAGTTTGTTGATTATTTGAAGAACAACCGATTAATAAAAATATAAGCGTAATATATACAGTAACAATTTTTTTCAATGGCAATCACCGCTTTCCCAACTATTAACATTGTACTAAAGTCAATTACGAATCGATACTATACATTGGAAGCTAAAACTCGTTCATATGCCGCGTCAACTTGATCCAAAATTTTTTTCATCGAATTCTATAAAATAGCGGAGGAAAGAAAACCTCCATCATTTGATAATTAATTTTATTTTTATGCCTTACTTTTACTCAAAATACTTTTGTAAAATATGTTTTAGACCATCCTCATTATTACTCAAAGTGACCTCATCAGCGATCTTTTTTACCTCCTCTGGTGCATTCCCCATCGCAACACCTAAACCTGCATATTTTAACATATCCATATCATTAAAATTATCTCCAATGGCCATGATTTCCTGATTTGTAATTTGATATAGGTTCTCTAGCTTTTTAATAGCATTAGACTTCGAAGCGTTACCTGACATGATTTCTAAATAGGTATCCTTTGACTTATAGATAGTTAAATTAGGGAATTTATCCTTTAATGTTGATTCAAGCTAATTAATTAATTGTGGTTCTCCCATACACAAACATTTATGGATATCATGGTTTTCTTCAATAAATGAGGGGAGTTGACGCTGAATAGGAGAGGCATTTGTAATTTTTTGTTCTTGTAGAACCCATTCATTTTGCCTGTCACTAACCACCCATTGGTTTTTCAGAAAGCGTTGCATTTAATATTGTAATTTAAGATCAATTCTGAACGGATTCCATTATGGAAAATAATTTCCCAACCTAAAAGAGGAAAACAATGGAATAGAAAGAAAAGAATAGAGAAAGAATGCTTAAAACCTTTAGTAGACAAGGAATTGAAGGGGTATTGGATAAAAGAAAAAGAGCTGAACCCTTATTGGATCCAGCCCGAAATTTTATTGATTTCTTGTTGGGAAATAATCCCGATTGCCTCTTGATACATATCCACTTCCCGCCCGTTTCTTCTCTTGCTTCTTCCGCTTCCGATACCAACTTTATTACATGGGTACCGACTTTATTACAGAGGGAAGAAGAAAATAACAGGAAGATACGAGAAAGTAGCAGGAAGATATGGAAACAACAGAGCCCCCTTGTTATGTCCAAGAGGGCCAACTGATTATTCCACCGTCACTGATTTTGCGAGGTTGCGTGGTTTGTCAACGTCGCAGCCGCGGTGAAGGGCGGCGTAATATGCGATAAATTGCATTGGTACAACAGAGATAAGAGGTGTTAATAATTCATGCACTTGCGGTAAGACGAAACGGTCACCGTCCATTTCCAGTCCTTTCATAGAAATGATACACGCATTAGCACCACGGGCCGCAACTTCTTTTACATTACCGCGAATTGGCAAATTAACGTTCTCTTGAGTTGATAAGACAAAGACCGGTGTGCCTTCTTCAATCAAGGCAATAGGACCGTGTTTCAATTCTCCACCGGCAAAACCTTCAGCCTGAATATAGGAAATTTCCTTCAACTTCAAGGCACCTTCTAAGCAAACGGCATAGTCTAACGTACGACCGATAAAGAAGCTGCTACGAGCAAAAGACAAATAGTCACTTGCGATTTGTTCAAATGCATCTCTCGTATCACAAAGTTCCTCCATGGCACTCGCAACAATGCCAAGTTCATGGACGAGATCCACATCAATGGCCAGACCTTTGCTTCTTGCAACAACCTCAGCCAAGATGGACAACACCGCCACTTGTGCCGTATAAGCTTTTGTCGATGCAACAGCGATTTCCGGACCGGCGTGAAGCAACAATGTATAATCTGCCTCACGAGATAACGTAGACCCGGGAACATTCGTAATGGTCAATGCTTGATAACCCATTTTCTTAATTTGAACAAGAACGGCACGGCTGTCTGCTGTTTCTCCGCTCTGTGAGATAAAAATAAACAATGGTTTTTCCGATAACAATGGCATGTTGTAACCAAATTCACTGGCCACATGTACTTCAGTCGGAATTTTTGCCAACCGTTCAATTATATTTTTCCCGACCATACCGGCATGATAACTCGTTCCAGCCGCAATAATATAGAGCCGGTCTGCTTGATTAATGGCTCCAAGAATATTTTGATCAATAACCAATTCACCATTATCATTGGAATACTTTTGAATAATTGTCCGAATAACAAATGGCTGTTCATCAATTTCTTTTAACATATAGTGGGGATACGTACCCTTTTCAATATCACTGGCATCTAATTCAGCAATAAACGGTTTTCGTTCAACTTTTCTTCCATCTAAGTCAAAAATTTCCACATTTTCCCGCGTGACAATAACCATTTCTTGATCCATTAATTCCAGAAATTCTTTTGTAACTTGTAACATTGCCAAGGCATCCGATGCGACCACATTGAAGCCGTCACCTAGACCGACAAGTAGCGGGCTTTTATTTTTTGCAACATAAATAACATCTTTATTTTCTTCGTCAAGTAAAGCTAGAGCATAAGATCCTTTTAATATTTTCAACGTCTTTTGGAAAGCTTCTTGAACAGCATATCCATCATTGACAAATTTCTCAACTAATTGAACAACGACTTCCGTATCGGTGTCACTTTTTAGTGAGATATCCGACAAATATTCCGCTTTTAATTGTTCATCGTTTTCAATTACTCCGTTGTGCACGATTGTAAACCGTCCCGTTCCACTTTGATGCGGGTGAGCATTTACTTTGCTTGGTTTCCCGTGAGTTGCCCAACGAGTATGACCGATTCCAACGTTTGCCTTTACTTGTTCATCAACAATAAAACGTAAATCAGCAATCCGTCCTTTTTCTTTAAAAAGATGGACTCCTTCTTCATTTAAAACGGCGATCCCGGCAGAATCGTATCCTCTATATTCAAGTTTTTCAAGTCCTTTTAATAAAATTTCCTTAGCGTCCTTATTACCGATATAACCAACTATTCCACACATAGTTTCCAGCCTCCTAATGTCCGGGGGCAAGAGGTCAACTATATATGGATTTTATAGGGACATCTTGCCCCCTTATCTCCATTTGTAATGGCGCATTTTTCTCTCCTTTGTCCAAAAAGTCACCTCTTTGTTTTAGAGAGAAATCTCGACTATGCGCAAAGTCGGAAGGTATCCGCCGAAAAACTCGATAAACCTTCTCCTCGTCAACTAGTATTACGGTTCCCATTAGTTTATCATTCATGAATCTTTCTTCATCAAGATACGTGCATACCCTGTTTGACAAAGGAATATACAAGCACAGAAACATCCCGACTGATAAACTCTCCAGTCCTTGAGTGAAATAATGGGACCTTTACTAGTTCTGGCGCTTTAATAAACTGACTTATACGATCCTCCTTTCCTCCAAAAAATTAACAGGACATATTCATCATAATTCAATCCACTCTTTTTAGTCAATAGGGAAATTATTCACATGCTTTACCTTGGCGTTCATAGGATCGTTGAAATCCGGTAAGGACTGAAGTTACTTCTTTTTAAATACCAAAAAGAGCAGATAATAAAATATATGCATAAAGGAATTGAACCGTTCCTTTATGCATATGTTAAAAGTAAATCGCGTTTTGCTTTTTTACAACCGTGTTATTCACGAATTCCCATTTCTTCTTTTACAACAGCGGCAATTCTATTCACATAAGCTTCACATTCCTGTTCGCCCGGTGCTTCTACCATGACACGCACGAGTGGTTCTGTACCGGATGGTCGGACAAGAACTCGTCCGTTTCCTGCCATTTCTTTTTCTACCTCTTCAATTACGGCCTTTACCTTTTCATTTTCGGTTACGTGATGTTTATCGGTCACCCGGATATTGACGAGTTTCTGCGGGTATTTTTTCATTTCTTTTGCAAGCTCCGATAACGGCTTGTTCGTTTGTTTTAAAATATTTATCAATTGCAGTCCTGTTAACATTCCGTCACCTGTTGTATTATAGTCAAGGAAAATAATATGCCCGGATTGCTCGCCTCCAAGATTATAGCCATTCTTTTTCATTTCCTCTACAACATAGCGATCTCCTACATCTGTCCGAACACTCTCAATCTCAAGTGCTTCTAATGCCTTATAGAAACCAAGGTTACTCATGACAGTTGAGACGACAGTTTGTTGTTTCAGTCTGCCTTCATTTTTCATATACTTGGCACAAATGTACATAATTTGGTCGCCATCAACAATTTCGCCTTTTTCATCAACCGCAATCAACCGGTCCCCGTCTCCGTCAAATGCCAAACCGACATCCGCTCCTTTTTCAACAACAAATTTTTTAAGGGCGTCAGGGTGGGTTGACCCAACTCTATCATTGATATTTAAACCATCCGGTGATGCACCCATTGTTGATAAATCGGCGTCTAAATCGGCAAATAAATAGTTTGCTAAAGATGAAGTCGATCCATTGGCGCAATCGAGTGCAATATGAATTCCGGAAAAATCTTCATCGACGGTCTGTTTTAAATATTGTATGTACTTTTGCCCGCCTTCAAAGTAATCATTCACGACACCAAGATCCTTTCCTACTGGTCTTGGTAAATTGTCTTCATTCATATCAAGATATTGTTCAATTTCTGCTTCTTGATCATCTGTTAGTTTAAACCCGTCAGGACCAAAGAACTTGATTCCATTGTCTTCAACCGGATTGTGGGAGGCTGAGATCATTACGCCGGCATGTGCACTCAAGGCCTTCGTTAAGTAAGCAACACCCGGAGTTGTAATAACACCTAATCGCATTACTTCAACACCGATTGAAAGCAGCCCGGCCACGAGCGCACCTTCCAGCATGTGACCGGATATGCGAGTGTCCCGTCCAATCAAGACTTTTGGACGTTCCGCATCTTTCGTTAAAACATATCCGCCATAGCGTCCTAATTTAAATGCCATTTCCGGTGTCAGCTCACTATTTGCAACTCCTCTAACTCCATCAGTTCCAAAATACTTACCCATAAAAACTCTCTCCTTTTTTCCAATCATTAACCGGTGATAACTCAACTTTCCGGCTCTTCTATTATCCTTCAGCTGTAATTTTTACTTTTACTGTTGTTCGTTTAAGTTTCCAATCTATCGTATCAGGACCCTCTGCCTGAATTTTCAGCTCATGTTCTCCTTCAGTTAACCCTTCCGCATTAACGGTCAGATTAAAACTGGCAGCATTTATATTTTGTAAAACTTCCGGTGTCCCGGTTACATCAATATCGACTTGTCCGTTATCCGGATCAAGGAAATCAAGTGCATATTGATTACTTAATCCGGTATAGTTTACCGGGACATTTTTAATCGTCCTTGTTTCTTTCGTTTCAGTCGTCACTTTTACATTAATTGCTTCAGGTGTCACAGCGGTTATCCCATTTCCTAAAGTGATTGGAATTGTTAGTTCCTGATCACCCGAAATATTAGCCACATTTACCGGAATTTCGATACTTGAAATTTTATCTAATGCACTTTGTCTTCCATATAGAACAACTTCTCGTACAGCCGGTTCAATATTTTTAATGCTTACCCCCTCTTTCGGTGTTCCTTGTTGTTTAATAACAACAGGTACCGTTTTTTGTGGGCTTTTAACCGGAATTGTGACTTCCACTTCGGCCGGTTCTACCTGTACGTTTAGTTTATTTAAGTTTTGGTCAAGAACGGATACACTCGCTTTTTGAGTAAACGTTCTATCAATAACCTCATTTCGCTCAACAATTGCTTTTACATAATTGATTTGATCAATGACATCTTTTCCGCCTGTAATTTTAACTTTTTTTGGTTTTATAACCGGTTCCTCTGCTTGGTAGCCATCTTCCAGAAGAGCTTTATTAAACTGTATATCAACAGTGAATTCCTTTGTTACTTTTTCTTGAACATTTACATTCACTGCTTCAGGTTTTATAGAGACAGTTAATTTATCCGAAATATCACGAACTTGGAATTTCACCCTCTGTGTACCTATTTCTGCCTTGGTCAAATCAAGATAAACTGTAAAATCCCTCAAATTTTTAGCCGATTTAACTAAACTGCTATTGCCCTCAACAATGACGTCAACAGTTTGTGGAGCACCGGTGACGACAAAATTTTCTTCATCATAATATAAAACAACAGGTACATCCTCTATCGTTTCCGTGGTTGTATTATCCCTGGCGGCACCTGATGCAGGACCCATTTGGTCTATATAAGCTGTTATATATAAGAGTAAAGCCAGTACTAAGGCAAGACCCCGGACAAACCATTTGCTTTCCATTAATTTATTTAAAAATTTATCCATCTTTTATCACCTCTTTTTCACCCACTTGCTCCAAAGATTACTTGTCGTTTGGGGTTCCAAAGGTTTTACTAACTTTTCGGTTAACATGCTCCGGAGCTGTTCTAGTTTAATTTCTCTGTGAAGTTCTCCATTTTTCGTTAATGAAATCCCTCCTGTTTCCTCTGAGACAACGACGGTAATACTATCGGTAACTTCACTAATTCCAACAGCTGCTCTGTGCCTTGTACCAAGTTCCTTTGAAATAAACGGACTTTCTGATAAAGGCAAATAACAGGCTGCCGCTTTAATCTCATCGTCTTGAATGATCACTGCCCCATCATGTAAGGGCGTGTTGGGAATAAATGTATTGATTAGAAGTTCCGATGTAACTTTTGCATTCATCGGTATGCCAGTTTCAATATAATCATTCATTCCGGTCTCTTGGGCAATTGATATTAAGGCACCAATCCGCCTCTTCGCCATATACTCGCAAGCTTTTACGATGGCATTTACAATTTGTTCTTGCTTTTCTTCCTCTTTTTGTCTTTGCCTTGTAAAAATTCGACCACGACCCAGTTGTTCTAGGGCACGCCGTAATTCAGGTTGGAAAATAATAATGATTGCCAGAAAGCCCCATTCAATCACCTGTTCCATTAACCATTCCAAAGTTCTTAATCCAATTATATTACTCAAACCACGTAAAATAAGGATAATAAATATTCCGTTGATTAATTGAACAGCCTTCGTTCCCCTGACAACCATAAATATTTTATAAATTAGGTACCACACAACTAGAATATCAACAACACTCGCTATATAATCAACAATCGTAAAATCGGCAAAAAAATCAGCAAATGGCATAAAAACCTTCCTCCAATTATCTATGCAAAAACGTTTCAGTCCATCCTTTTAAAAAGTAAATTTTTCCACATACATTCCAAAGGCAAAATTGACAACCAGCAAGATGCCTTTTTCAACAAATAAATCAGTCCACATACCCCTATTATATCCTATATTCTAAACGTGAACATGTTCGACAAAGATTTTGTTTGTTAGCGTACAGGCAACAATTTTCCCTTATCACTTACCCTGGAACTGAAACGTTGTAAAAGTGATATATCATTCTAATTTGATTAACTTTTTTATCTTTTAATAGTCATTCTGTTAACGATATACAAGTATGGGGGTTACTAAGTATTTTACTGTATATCATATTTTTTTATTATACCATAACTCATGGAAACAGAAATTTTTTTCACTTTTTTTGCAGAAGTCCATTTCCAAATGTATGAAAACCAACTAAAACTTGCAAAAAGAAAAGCACACGGAAAGATTTCGAAGCTTTCCTTGTGCGTTTATTTTATATCCAAAAAGTTCCAATTTGACTAAAATTGCTTTTGTTCTTTCTTTACATAAAAAAAGGTCTTTGAACACGCTTGATCACAACCATAAGGTTTCCACTTGGTAAGATCATCCGTGTAAGAAAGGACCTTTATCAACGAATTTATTATTCCTTACCCGTTAACATGTTCATGGTACTTTCAAATATATGTTTCATTTGATACCATAACCACTCAAATGCCTCATTAATCTCCACAATATCGCCTTTAACCTGACCGGCCGAGGCCATATATGATTCCCCATTAACGATTTCCCCGTTAATGACTGTTACACTACCGTCAACTTTTCCGTCAATACGGATATCGCCATTTTTTACAACAATATCTCCAGTAACCGTCTCTCCTTCAGGCACGATAGCTGTGTTATTCTCAATGACTAAATCAGGGTTTTTTGTAACAGAAAAGTCATCCCCTGACCAATGAGACAATAAACTTGCCGCCATAAATATGGAAAAGATGCTTGCAGCCGTTAATACCGGATGTCTTGAGAACCATCGTTTCACACTTACTTTTTTCTTTTCTTTCGGTAAATTCATCAGCACTTTTTGCGTAAAATCTGCCGGTGCTTGAACATGTGAGATACTTTTTACTAAAGCAATGGATTTTTCAAGTTCCTGAAAATGTTGGCGGCAGTCGGCACAAGATTTTAAATGTACGGTTAATATGTTTTTATGTTCCGGTAAAATTTCCCCATCTAAATATTCATGCATATATTCAGTTATTATTTCAGGACATCGATTCAAAGGTTTTCACCTCACTCAAATATGCCGGAGTTGTTTGCGAAGAGCTTCTCTCCCTCTATGTATTCTCGTTTTGACAGTTCCAATGGGGAGATCCAAAATCTTACTAATTTCCAATAGGGGGAGTTCTTCGATATATCTTAAAACAATGACTGCCCGATATTTTTCCGGCAATTTTAGAATTTCATTTTGAATGATTTCTTGCAATTCAATTTTTGAAACCTCTTCATCGGGTGCAAGTTGGCTGGCGGGTATTTGTGAATATAAGGTCAACCCTTCTGTTCCTGCCACTTCAGCATCTAAATAATAATCAGGTTTCTTTTTCCTGATCCGGTCGATACATAAATTGGTTGCAATACGATATAACCACGTGGAAAATTTTCTGTCAATATTATATCGTTCAATATTTATATATGCACGTATAAAAGCCTCTTGTGAAATATCTTCAGCCTCGTGAGAATTCCCCAACATTCGGAAGCAAAGTTGAAATACTTTATCTTTGTATAATTCAACGATCTCCCCAAACGCATTTTGGTCCCCTTTTCGCACTTGTTTTATCCGTGATTTCACAAACTCATCCATTCATAACCCTCCGCTCTATGCGGCTATTTATTTTACGAAACAGCAAAGGAAAAGTTTCATTAATCTTATTATACTATGAATTATTTTTTTATTGAGGGGAAAACTAGAAATTTTCTTTATATACAATTAGGAAAACACTTGGAATTGCCTGCTACATGGGATATGTATTATTATTGGAAATTTTTACTTATGGTGTAAAAAAATCGCAGTGGTTACCTGTTACATGAGATATGTATCATTTCCGGAAATTTGTACTTTCCTGTGTCACAAAAAATCACGCCGGCTGTTACCTGTTATGTGGAATTTGGATCCTTACCTCAAAATTTATACGGGCGTACATGTAAAATAAATGGGTCCCCATCTAATTTTTAAAATGAGAACCCTTAATCACTAATTATATAAAATTTACGGTTATTTTGCTGATTCATAATAGACTTTCACCAAAAAGCGAGGCCATTAATCCGACGGCAAGTATCCCCGTTTTATTCTTCTCATCTAATATAGGATTCACTTCAACGAATTCCGCTGACGTAATCATTTCCGATTCAAAAAACATTTCCATAGCCAAATGACTTTCCCGGTAATTTAAGCCGCCTTCTACCGGAGTGCCGACACCCGGTGCATAAAGTGGATCTAACCCGTCTAAATCTAATGAAAGATGAACACCATCTGTACGATCTTTAAAATATGCAATCGTTTCTTCTATAACTTTTGGAATGCCCAGACGATCAATTTCATGCATGGTATATACTTTGATTCCTTTTTCTTTAATTAATCTTTTTTCACCTTCATCTAATGATCTGGCACCAATAATGACGATATTCTCAGGTTGAATTTTTGGACAATAGCCACCAATTTGCGTAAGCGTCGTTTCACCTAATCCAAGACTGACCGCTAGGGACATGCCATGAATATTTCCCGATGGTGAAGTTTCCGGTGTATTTAAATCTCCATGAGCATCAAACCAGATAACCCCGAGTCTTTTAAAATATTTTGAAATGCCGGCAAGTGTTCCAATCGCAATACTATGGTCTCCGCCAAGTACGAGTGGAAAGGAACCTTCTTTCATGATTTTGTCGACTTTATCTGCAATTTTTGTACTCGCTTGGACAACCGCTTCTAAGTTTCGCAACCCTGTTAAAGGATCTGTTGTCAATCGATCTCTACCAATCTCAATATCTCCTAAATCATTCACTTGGTAACCCAGGGATTCCAGCCTTTCAACGACCCCCGCATAACGGATTGCACTCGGACCCATATCGACACCCCTGCGTAATTGCCCTAAATCCATCGGTGCTCCCACAATTGAAATTTTTCCTCTCATCTTTTTCTACCCCCCTAAAACATATTGTAAATGCCTTCAAGCGATGACTCAACCTAGCAAAAAATGGTATAAATAAACACTTTTATTATAGCAATCAAGGAAAAATTATTATAAGAAAAGGAAAGGAATGCTTTCGTAGATTCCTTTCTCAAGTTTGACACTGAAAACCGTCTGGAACATTGTAATTACAGCGTTTTTGGCCCATATTTAGGGCGATAAAACTGCGTACTTTTTAGCTCTTTTGCTGCTAAAAAGTAAATAAATTGTGTGATAAAATTATTTTGGGCAAATTATTTCTTAGCCCTTCATTTAGCAAAAATCACTTTCTTAGTTGTATTTTTTTCGCAAGTAGTTATATTTATAATTAAGTCATGCGGATTTGGTATGCTTCCTTATCCCTGGGTGCCTTTTTCTGATGTTTCGCAGCTTTAAGGCTGTATGGTTGTAACTAATCCGGTGTTTAAACAGGTATCTTTACCAATCGTTAAAAAATGGCTGAAAGAGAGGGATAAACTTCATGCCCAAAAAACAAACCGAGGCAAATAAGAAGTGGCAAGAAAAAAATAAGGATTATGCTAACTATATTAGTGCACGATCCCGAGCGCGCAGTTTCATCAAGAATAAAGCCACCCTTGAAGATATTGAGGAATTTAAAAAATTAATTGAAGAGCGTGAAAAATTTTTAAAAAGCGAGGACACATTTAGCTAAGAGGAAATCACTTTTTTTACAGTCAATTTTGCCAGGGGAATCGTCCTTAGAATATCTCTGCAAACTACATTATAGAAATCCCTTCTTTTTGACTTGCAATTTTTGTACCCGGCATGAAACGAAGCATCTTTACCGGTGGATAGGTCTATCAAGATCTTGTCATAAAACAACTGAAGGGACACCATGTTTGTAACGGTTTTTGTTCTTGTCAACAAGGAACGGTCATTCCAAAAACTCTTAATTACGGAAAATTACAAATATCCTTAGAATGTAATTGGGTTTATAGGGTCTTTACCTTAGAGAATACAGGAAATTGTTCTCATTATCAGATTTCTTCATAACCAGGCATCGATACTTGACTAACGAATAATACTTTAGCAGTATTACCTCTTCATGATTAGTGTTTCTGAAACTCTGTACGACTAAAATCGGCAGGTTCTTATCTACGCAAACTTCTTCTATACTCTAATTATTCATTATTTCTAATGAATAATTACAACATAGAGACACTGGTTTCTTTCGATAAGACTTTCACGAACAAAGCTCGCACTGTTGTGCCACTTTAACGTTCGTCTAAGGCTCGTTTCAAAACCTGTTCATTAACCAAATTACATCACAACTGAAATTGCAAGACTCACTATCATCCCATGTCTAAAGACGATGGGCTTTCTCGTTTGAAAAATCCGTAGTAAGGTCACTGAAAAAGCACAAAAATATCAACTTGAACAAAAGAGATTATTGGGTTTATCCCACAGAACTTCAGTAAATTCATATTTACTTATGGACATATAATAATTGAAAGTGTAACAGTTTAGCGCCACTCTGACCGTATTTTGTCCGGCAAGCGAGATCACTTCTTAAGGACAGTTTGATGTGGTTGTTAATTAATTTTGATCGCTTAGGCTTTTCTTAAGGATAGTTTGGCACATGTCTGAATCTATTTTTTCCACGGATTCGTTTCTTATTTAGTTTTTATAGTGGTTATGTCTAGTGGTTATGTCGAACCGAAAAATAGGAAATTGCCTATTAGTTGCCTGTGGAACGATAAAAAATTGTTCCACAAAAAAACGACCCTTGAATATTCAAGATTCGCCTTTTTTAATGTTTTTCGCAATATAAGCGGAAGACGGGACTCGAACCCGCGACCCTCACCTTGGGAAGGTGATGTTCTACCACTAAACTACTTCCGCACAAATTTTTTAAATTAAGATAAAAACAAATTTACTCCCTTTAACATCATAAATTTTTTATCTTTTGAATAAAATGACTGGGCTAGCTGGATTCGAACCAACGAATCACGGAGTCAAAGTCCGTTGCCTTACCGCTTGGCTATAGCCCAATATGTTTTTATGGTGGAGGGGGACGGATTCGAACCGCCGAACCCTGAGGGAGCGGATTTACAGTCCGCCGCGTTTAGCCACTTCGCTACCCCTCCATTTATGTTAATTATGGAGCTATGCCGACTGCAGGACTTGAACCCGCAACCTACTGATTACGATTCAGTTGCTCTACCAGTTGAGCTAAGTCGGCAAATAACTTTGTGTCTTTAATAAAGATTTCTTTTATTGACCTAATCCTTTTCTCGTTTTAGCAAAATTTGTGTATCAAAGCAAACCAACATACTTGGTAAAAACTTGTTAAAGAGTAATAATATTGGTCAATATTATTTTTAAAAGAAAAAGTGGTGGAGGTTGACGGGATCGAACCGCCGACCCCTTGCTTGTAAGGCAAGTGCTC
>ERZ1673766.21-NODE-21-length-57709-cov-33.402626_pt1 | contig 57709 bp, 52 predicted proteins | sample MGYA00580143_ERZ1673766 | MGnify/ENA primary metagenome ERZ1673766 (study PRJEB41219, sample SAMN04549641) | soil metagenome | isolation source: soil | place: USA:California, San Francisco Bay NWR | collected 2009-02-09 ... | reverse complement strand
TGCAGATTGCCTCTTCATTTTGTCCGCGAGAGCCACTCTATTGGACATTTTTTGCTGATTGACCACTCATTTTGTCCGCGAGAGTCGCTCTATTGGACAGTTTCCCCTAATTGTTTCACTACTTGTCCGTGAAAGTCGTTCGAGTCCACTGAAAAAGTGCTAAATCTTACCGAACACCTATACAAATGTATATTATAATCAATTTTCTATATATTGTGGTAGCAACTTTTTTTCGAATAGTTTTTCAGTGGAAGAATCCATTTACAGTAATTTTATAATAAAGTAAAATTAGTGTATTACTCCAATGATTAGATTAGGGTTACCAAAATAAAAGAGAGTAAAAAGATATGTGTATAAATATTTAATGGCAGGAGCTGATGCAAATGATTCTAGGATCTATTGAAGCAGGCGGAACAAAGTTTGTTTGTGGCATTGGGAATGAACAAGGAGAAGTATTGGAGCGGATATCGATTCCGACAAAAACACCGGATGAAACCATTCCTGAAGTAATCGAATTTTTTAAAAAACGAAAAGTGGATGCCATCGGAATTGGCACGTTTGGTCCTATTGATGTGAAAAAATCGAGTCCAACCTATGGTCATGTTTTAAATACACCGAAACTGGCTTGGCAAAATTATCCGTTTTTCCAGACTGTGTTGGACGAATTACAAGTGCCGACCGGTTTTACGACAGATGTCAACGCGGCGGCACTTGGTGAATATCAATTTGGCGCTGCAAAAGGGCTAGACAGTTGTCTCTATATTACCGTAGGCACCGGAATTGGAGCGGGAGCAGTCGTGAACGGCGAGTTGCTTGAAGGATTGTCACATCCGGAAATGGGTCATATTATTGTCAGACGTCATCCGGATGATCACTTTGAAGGGAATTGTCCATTCCACAAAGATTGTTTTGAAGGCTTGGCAGCAGGCCCGGCGATTGAAAAAAGATGGGGGAAAAAGGGTATCGAAATGACTGACCGAAAAGAAGTTTGGGAAATGGAAGCTTATTATATCGCACAAGCTTTAGTCCAGTATATTATGATTCTTGTTCCAGAAAGAATTGTAATCGGGGGCGGTGTTGCTCACCAAGAATCCATTTTCCCACTGGTTCGAGAAAATGTAAAATCGTTGTTAAATGGTTATTTCACCCATCAAGAGTTAAACGAAAACATTGCCGATTATATTGTCGCACCAGGTTTAAAAGATAATGCCGGATTGGTTGGGGGATTGGTGTTGGCAAGACATGCACTGGAAGAAGAGGGATAGAGGCTAATTATAAACGGATATGGATATATTGTTTTTTCATTAATATGTTTTGTCACTTACTCATTGGGTTTCCCTGTCATATTCTCTAATCATATTGAAAGCAACGAGATAACGAAATGTGATCGGATGGACTTTGTACTTTGACGATAAATATGCAGAAGTCGATGCCTGAGATAAGGGAAAAGGTATTAATAAAGACATCCTATCTTCTCCTCGTATTCTATTTTTTATTTATATTAAAAGGTAAGATTATCATTTTTCTTTCTTGATTCTTAAAAGGTTCTTAAGAATTCAACGTGAAAAATCCCTATGGGGGATGTGATCGGTTTGATTGGCCGATATTCTTTCCATAAGCTACTCCTCCATATCATAACAACGCCGACACATGACCATAAAACAAAGTTGACAATTTAACTTTATAATAATCGCCAGTATATAAACGCTCCTAGACTTGTGTTTTTTTTTGCCTAAAAGATAGGAATTAATGAGAATTTAACTGCAATCAAGTCATAAATTAATTTGGAACATCGACTTTTTACACTTAAGCGTGCAATGAATAAACTTATATTTATCTCGTGACCAAAAATTTGTCTTTGTCTTGTCAAAAAAACCGTAAAAAATTATTGACATAAATGAATAATCGCTTATAATAAAAAATATCAACTATCATTAATTATTAAACAACTAGTGAAAAACCATGACGGGGAAAAGTAGGATTTAGTTATTTTTTACAGAGAGCTTCGGTAGCTGAAAAGGAGCAAAAATACGAATCTGAACAATGGCCCCTGAGTTGCGTGCTGAACATAGTGTTTGCTATTAGTAGGTTCCGCCGAGCTGGTACTCGTTACAAATACCTCGGTATTAAGGCAATTTGCCGGCGTACTGACTGAGGCTGTATTGTGCGAGCATACAGTGAAATAAGGTGGTACCACGTGAATACAAACCACGTCCTTATCATAATTGATAATGACGTGGTTTTTTTATGCAAAAAATATCTTTATTGTTTTATCGATCGCGATCGCATGTAAATATTAGCTAATATTAAATAACAACTTTTGGTGCACCGTAATGTTAAGAAAAAAATCAATTTGGAGGAAATACAAATGACTGATTGTTTAGTGATTCAAACCGATTTTGGCCTAAGTGATGGTGCAGTTGCTGCGATGTATGGTGTAGCTTTAAATGTAGACAGAGCTTTGAAAATATACGATTTAACTCACGAGATCCCGCAGTACAATATTTGGGAAGCATCCTATCGATTATTTCAAACGATTACGTACTGGCCGGAAAATACCGTGTTCATTTCCGTTGTCGATCCGGGTGTCGGCTCGGAGCGGAAAAGTATTGTGGCAAAAACAGCGACCAACCATTATATTGTTACACCGGATAATGGGACGATTACCCATATTCAAAAATATATCGGCATCGAGGAAGTAAGGGAAATTGATGAACATGTCAATCGCTTGCCAAATTCCGGTCATTCTTATACATTTCATGGCAGGGATGTGTATGCCTATACCGGTGCACGATTGGCTTCCGGAAAGATTCGTTTCCAAGAAGTTGGTCCGGCTCTCTCTACTGAATCCGTCGTTAAACTACCATTAACGGAGGCGGTCCTCGAAAACGGAACAATTAAAGGAAATATCGACGTTCTTGATGTTCGCTTCGGTAATCTTTGGACAAATATTGATCGTACCCTATTTTTACAATTTGATGTAAAATATGGAGATACATTTGAAGTCACCATTGAAAATTCAACAAGGCATGTCTATAAAAATATCATGACATTTGGCCGTTCCTTTGCCGACAGCCATTTAGGCGAGCCACTCCTTTATATCAACTCCTTAGATAAAATCGGTGTCGCCATCAATCAAGGTTCCTTTGCCAAGGCTTATCATATTGAAGCCGGACTAAAATGGAAAATTACAATCCGAAAAGTGGTGGATATTAGTTATAATTGATTTTTTCATTAGACGGTTCAATACTCCAAACTTTTAAAAAATTTATCAATAAGGGAGAGGTATTCATGAACAAAAATACATTATCTGTTCGTACAATTGTTGCAATCGGGATTGGAGCAGCTGTTTTTGTTATTTTGGGAAGATTTGCTTCGATTCCAACCGGGATTCCAAATTCTAATATTGAGGTGACGTATGCCTTTTTAGCACTAATGGCAGTGATTTTCGGGCCGGTTGCCGGCGGACTCATCGGCTTAATCGGTCACGCATTGAAAGACTTAATCTTCTACGGTTCCATTTGGTGGAGCTGGGTTGTTGTCAGTATGTTTGTTGGGTTTTTATTCGGATTAATTTCGAAAAAACTGGATATTGAATCCGGTGAATTTGGGAGACAAAAAATCATCACGTTTAATTTGGTTCAGGTTGGCGCACAAGCACTGGGCTGGTTCCTGTTGGCGCCGGTTCTGGATATTGTTATTTACGCGGAACCAACTAGTAAAGTGTTTATCCAAGGGCTCGGTGTTGGCATTTCCAACATGGTCACAGTCGGGATTCTTGGTACATTATTGCTTACTCTTTATGCAAAAACCCGGACGAAAACGGGGAGCTTGGATCGAGAATAACCAGATCAAAAACAGGAAGCTTGGATCGAGAAAAATTTTTAGAAATATCGGCATCAGCAAATGCAACAATAAAATGTATGCAGGAGATTGACAATGAAAAAACCAGTCATAGAGTTTCAAAATTATCATTTCAAATATGATAGTCAAAAACAACCAACACTAAAAAATATTAATCTCACCATCTATGAAGGGGAGAAGGTTTTAATTGTCGGTCCATCCGGATCAGGGAAAAGCACCATTGGTCATTGTATCAATGGGCTTATTCCGTTTTCATATAAAGGGGAAATCCAAGGCAGTTTAAAAATTATGGGAAAAGAAGCAAGCGACTTGGACATTTTTTCCATATCAAAAATGGTTGGAACGGTTTTACAAGATCCGGACGGGCAGTTCATCGGATTATCTGTCGGAGAAGACATTGCTTTTGCCCTTGAAAATGATTGTACGCCGCAGCCGGAGATGGTTAAAACTGTAAAAGAAGTGGCGGCCATGGTGGATATGGGTGCATTTCTGGATGCGTCCGTTCACCATTTATCAGGCGGACAAAAGCAGCGGGTTTCTTTAGCCGGTGTCATGGTCGATAATGTCAATATCCTTCTTTTTGATGAACCCCTAGCGAATTTAGACCCGGCAACCGGAAAGCATGCCATTCATCTGATTGACCAAATTCAAAAGGAAACAAATACAACGGTGGTTATTATTGAACACCGCTTGGAAGATGTCCTGTACCGTCATGTTGATCGAATCATTGTTGTGGATGACGGAGAGATTTTGGCAGATCAGAACCCAAATGAACTATTTTCTACGGATATCTTGGAAAAAGTAAAAATTCGTGAACCGCTTTATCTTAAGGCGATAAAGTATGCAGGCGGGGCCATTACAAAGGATTTGGAGCCGGCTGATTTTTCACGTTTTCGGGCGGAGACGTTCCGCGAGCAGCTGCGAAAATGGTATGAAGAAGTGACATTGAATGAAGAGCCGCCGGAAGCTGAGCCGATTCTTGAATTAAACCGGGTTTCATTTGGCTATACACCAAAAAAAGAAACGGTTCACGATGTATCTTTTACAATAAATAAGGGGGAAATGGTTAGTATTGTCGGCAAAAACGGTGCGGGAAAATCAACTATTTCGAAATTGATTTGCGGCTTTGAAACACCAAATGCCGGAAAAATTATTTTCTCAGGTCAAGATATTACCAATGAATCGATAACAGAACGATCTTTAAAGATTGGTATGGTTTTGCAAAATCCAAACCATATGATCTCCAAACATATGATTTTCGATGAGGTGGCACTGGGGCTTGTTGCCAGAGGTGTACCGGAAGCTGAGATACGTGAGCGGGTGGAGGAGACGTTGAAAATATGCGGACTGTACCCGTTTCGTAATTGGCCGATTTCTGCACTCAGTTTTGGCCAAAAAAAGCGGGTAACCATCGCATCGATTTTGGTGTTGCAGCCGGAGTTGATTATTTTGGATGAACCGACAGCAGGCCAAGATTTCCGCCATTATACTGATATTATGGAGTTTTTAATGGAACTCAATCGAAACGGACTCACGATTTTATTGATAACTCATGACATGCATTTAATGCTGGAATATACGGATCGGGCCATCGTTTTGTGTGACGGAAGAAAAATCGCCGATGATCAAAGTGTCCGGATTTTATCTGATCCGCAATTAATTGAACAGGCAAACTTGAAAGAAACATCACTTTTTGAATTGGCGACAAAAACCGGTTTTACAGATCCGATAAAATTTGTGGAACGATTTATTGCTTATGATCGGGAGGGACGAAACCATGGCAAATGAAATGCTTAGCTATATTGACCGAACTTCCCCGATTCATCGCTTGACAGGTGCGACGAAATTAGTTTGTTTTATCCTATGGTCAACGGCGGCCATGTTGACCTATGACACCCGGATTCTTTTGTTTTTATTTATTGCGAGTTTAGTTATTTTTTACGTTTCTAAAATTCGGTTGCGAGATATTTTATTTGTGTTAATTTTTATTCTCGTATTCTTACTGATTAATAATATCGCTATTTATCTTTTTTCACCGCAAGAAGGGGTTAAAATTTACGGGACAAGTCATGTGTTGGTTGAATTTGCCGGTAGATACAATATGACGTTGGAGCAACTGTTTTACCAACTGAATATTACATTAAAATATTTGACTGTTATACCGGCGGCGCTATTGTTTATTGTAACAACACACCCAAGTGAATTTGCCGCTTCTTTAAATCGGATTGGTGTAAGCTACCGGATTGCTTACGCTGTATCCCTTGCTTTACGCTATATTCCCGATGTTCAGCGGGATTTCCGTAATATCGCCAAAGCACAACAAGCCCGCGGACTTGATATGTCAAAAAATGAGAAATTCCTTAAGCGGGTAAAGAACGCATCAGCCGTCTTGGCACCATTAATTTTGTCAAGTCTTGAAAAAATTGAAATAATCAGTAATGCAATGGAACTGCGTGGATTCGGGAAAAAGAAAAAACGAACGTGGTACAATGCCCGCCCGTTTCAGAAACGGGATTACACAGCAATTATTTTGTTCGTTTTGCTGCTAATTGCAACCTTACTGATTACCTACCATGACGGCAGCCGGTTTTACAATCCGTTTAGTTAATTGTATTTTTTGGATAAAAATCGACGACAAGCTCTAGTGTCAAGTTTGGAATGATAAAGAAATCTATAAAATTACAAATCCAAAGTGTAAACTTCTATTTTACTGTAAAAGTATTTTTGGGGTAAAAATATGACAAGCTCTAGTATCCAGTTTGGATTGATAAGTCAATCTACCAAATTACAAACCCGGGGTTGTTAACTCGCTACCCCGGCCCCGGGTTGCAATTTTTTCTTACAATGCCAAAGATTAAAAATGCCCCAAACAGCAATCAACCCGAGATAAAAACTTTATATAAATCTCCCAACCGTTCGAGCCGCTACAGTTCCCGCTCCAACCGCTCTCTCTGCTATTTCGAGTGCCTGTGCAAGATCAGCAACCAGATCCTCACAATTTTCCAATCCTACCGAAAGTCGTAATAGTCCGTCTGTAATCCCGCGTTTTTCCCGTTCTTTTTGCCTCATCGCCGCATGGGACATCGTCGCCGGATAAGATAGAATCGATTCGACCGCCCCTAAGCTAACAGCAAATGCCGGGATTTCAAGGTTTTCCACAAAAGCCTTGGCAATGTCTTTGTTGGGCAATCTGAATGACAATACAGCTCCGGCACTAGTCGCCTGCCCCAAATGAATTTCATGTCCCGCATGTGTGGCAAGCCCCGGATAAAATACCTCTTCCACGAGCGGATGATTTTGCAAAAACTCAGCAATTACTTGTGCTGATTCTGAAGACTGTTTCATCCGCACGCTTAATGTTTTCATCCCCCTGTGCAAAGCCCAACAATCCGGAATCCCTAAAACGGCACCAAATGAGTTTTGAATAAAATACAATTGATCAGCCAATTTTTCATCTTTTACCACCGCCAAGCCCGCAACGACATCACTATGCCCGGCTAAAAATTTTGTGGCGCTGTGTAAGACAATGTCCGCACCTAATTCAAGCGGCCTTTGATGAAGGGGTGTCATGAATGTATTGTCGATATATACAAGACAATTGTGGGCTTTTGCTAATTTGACAACACCTCTAATATCTGTAATATGGAGTAACGGATTGGACGGGGTTTCCACATAGACAACTTTCGTATTGGGCCGAAAAGCGCCGGCCACTGCATCTAAATCCGTCATATCAACAAAAGTATGTTGAATTTGAAATTTCGTTAGTACTTTTGTGACCATGCGAAACGTTCCGCCATACACATCTTCGGAAATGATGACATGATCCCCGGATGATAGCAGCATGAAGGCCGATGAAATCGCGGCCATTCCGGATGCAAAGGCAAAACCTTGAACACCGCCTTCCAGTTCGGCAATGGTTTCTTCTAACACTTTTCGGGTTGGATTTCCTGAACGGGTATAGTCAAAAGGACCAAACGAATCGAATTGTCCTTGATGAAAAGTGGAAGAATAGTAGACAGGTGGATTTACTGCTCCTGTTTTGCTATCAATATAACAATCTTGAGAAATTAGTTTTGTTTCAAACCCATAATTTTTTTTGCTCATCGTACACTTGCCCCCTTACTCAATGCCGCTAATGCATGATCTAAATCCGCCTTCAAATCTTCAATATGTTCAATACCGACTGAAAACCGTAATAAGCGATTATCGACACCGTTTTTCATCCGGGTTTGTAGCGGAATATCGGCATGGGTTTGGGTAGCCGGGTAGGTAATAAAACTTTCAACCCCACCGAGACTTTCGGCAAAGGTAATCAATTTCAAACTTCTTAAAAAGGGGTCAACCCATTCTTCTTTTGCCAATCGAAACGACACCATGCCACCTCTACTTGGGTAGAGAACATCAGTCACTTCAGGTCTGTTATTTAAAAATTCGACTACCTGTTTTGCATTGTTTTGATGTGCTTCCATACGTAAAGCTAATGTTTTTAAGCCGCGAATTAACAGCCAACTGTCAAGAGGGGATAAAACCGCACCGGCCGCATTATGATTTGCCGCAAGCTGTTCACAAATTTCCTGTCCTTTTGCAACAACAAATCCGGCCAGGACATCATTATGACCGCCAATATATTTTGTCGCACTATGAATGACAATGTCGGCCCCATCCACAATCGGTTTTTGCAAATAGGGGGTTAGAAAGGTGTTATCCACAATGAAAAGCAAGTGATGTTTTTTGGCAATGTGGGCAACTTTTTCAATATCTGTTTCAATCATTAACGGATTTGTTGGTGTTTCTATGTAAATCGCTTTTGTTTTTTCTGTGATTGCATCTTCCAATCCGTTGTAATCATTCACTTTCACATAGCTGGTTTTGATTCCATACGATTTTTCGTATTGATTGAACAATCGGTAAGTTCCGCCGTATAGGTCATTAAAGCTAAGAAGTTCATCATTTTTTTGAAAAAGGGAGAGGACGAGCTGAATAGCCGCCATCCCCGAACTACAGGCAAAAGCCTGATCTCCTTCTTCTAATTTTGCAAAACTCTCCTCTAATAAGGCACGTGTTGGATTTTTCGTCCGTGTATAATCATATCCTGTGGATAAACCAATTCCTTCATGACGATAGGCTGTGGATAAATAGATGGGTGGATTAACAGCCCCTGTTATATGTTCACTTCGATTGCCGATTTGCACTAATTTTGTTTGAATATGTTGATTTGCCAAGCTTGATTCCTCCTCGTATCCCCACATTTTTGGAAAATAAAAAGGACTTCTATAAGAAGAAGCCCCAACTGTTAATGAAAGTTTCTTCTTATCTTTCAGGTATTTCACCTGCTGGAATTAGCACCGTGGTCAAAAAATGACTGGTTGCTGAGGCGTCATCGGGCCAGTCCCTCAACCTCTCTTGATAAGATTGCAATATTCAGTTCCATAAATGATTTTATTTATTCTAATTTACAATAACTTTTTAAAATAATCAAGGGAAAAATCATAGCATGCACATAATTTATATGGGAATAGTTCATTAATAATATACGTATCTATAGGAAACGAACGTGGCGGCCCTTATGGACAGAATGGTGCTCCTTTGTTAAAAAACTGTCTAATAGACTGCCCCTTATGGACAGTTTCATACTCGTTTTTTGGAAAAAGTTCAAGAGAGCTGGTTTTATGGACAGATTCACGCTCGTTTTTAAAAAAATTGTCCAGTAAAGCGGCTATAATGGACAGTTTGTAGTACATATTCCAAAAAAAGTCCAATAGACCAACCTTCATGGACATTTTGGCGCATCTCTGAATTTATCGTTTATGAAAGCACAAACTTTTCTAAAGCATAGGCCACGCCATCATCATCATTCATTTTTGTTACAAACTTCGCATGACTTTTTACAAAATCCGTGGCATTCCCCATAGCAATGCTTGTTCCGGCAGCTTTGAACATCGATAAGTCATTCAGATTATCCCCGATTGCGACAGTATCTGCTTGTGGAATTTGAAAGTAATTTGCGAGGAAAAGAAGGGCATTTCCTTTACTTACCTGTTTATTTCCTACCTCAACGGTTAGATGGCTGCCGTTTGTGATTGAAATATCATCACGTTCAGAAAGCCGCTGTTGCAAATGATTTAGTTTTTTCTCATCCAAACTGACAGTATACATTTTATACGGATCTAACATTGAAAAATTTAGCTCACTAAAATCTGAGACAGTTAATAAATGATTTTGGTCATTTTGAACTTGAACCATTTGTTCAACCATTGGTCCGAAAACAGGGTCATCTTTTAACCGATTCAGTTCCGCATACAAATATTCTTTTCGTGTTTTATCAATGAAAATACCTTTATTTGTATAAATTTCATAATATAATTGAAAATCATTAAATATGTCCATAATTTTTTTCAATATATGTACAGGGATTGTTAGTGTTTGTAAGATTTTGTTATGAAAAACAACAGCTCCGTTTCCGGCAATAATAGGTGCTTCGAGGTTTATCTTTTTTATAATTTCTTGAATATCGTGTAAGGCGCGGCCTGAACAAAAGGTAACGATATGACCCTGTCTTTGAGCTTTTAAAATAGCATGACAATTGTTTTCGCTGATTGTATGATTGTTAGAAAAAAGGGTACCATCCATATCGATTGCAATAAGTTTCATCGTGTTCCTCCTTGCATCCTTTTTCGAATTAATAAAACAGCTGCCACCTTTATTTTACCATACTATTTGTCGTTTTTTCCGTTTCTATCTTCAGTCCACGACACAACATAATAAGTTATCCACATTTTTTAAAAAAATAAGCAAATTTGGTTGTTTTTGACCTTTAATGTGGATAAATTCAAATGAAAAATTCTACTAATTGTGGATAAGTCGTATTTCCACAATACTACCAGAGATTAATAAATTTACTCCTCATAGCTGTTCTATCTTTCACTCTTTCCACTTCTAGCCTTAAATATGTTATTATGAAATTAATCACAATGATATAATGGAGGTATTTTTATGATTCGTTTTGGAATTATCGGAACCAATTGGATTACCGAAAAATTTATTGATGCAGCTTCTAATATAGAGGATTTTTCGCTTGTAGCTGTATATTCACGTACCGAAGAGAGGGCAAAAGCGTTTGCAGCAAAATTTGACGTAACCAATATTTTTACCGATTTAGAAACAATGGCAAAGAGTGATGTCCTTGATGCAGTTTATATTGCCAGTCCAAACTCACTTCACGCAGAACAATCGATTCTATTTTTGCAACATGGAAAACATGTCATTTGTGAAAAGCCACTCGCTTCCAATGTAAAAGAAGCAGAAGCAATCGTTCAGACGGCAAAAGCCCATGGTGTGGTTTTCATGGAGGCGTTAAAAACAACTTTTGTCCCAAGTTTTGTAAGTATCAAAGAAAATTTACATAAAATCGGTACGGTACGCCGTTACTTTGCAAATTTTTGCCAGTATTCATCACGTTATGATAAATATAAAGAGGGAATTGTGCTAAATGCTTTTAATCCGGCTTTTTCCAATGGCTCATTAATGGACATTGGCGTGTATTGCATTTATCCGATGGTAGCGTTGTTTGGCGAACCAACGGATCTGCGTGCTAATGCATATATGCTCGAATCCGGTGTCGATGGGGAGGGAACGGTCATTTTCTCCTATCCGGAAATGGAAGGGGTTGTCTCTTTCTCAAAAATTTCCAACTCATTCATTCCATCTGAGATTCAAGGGGAAAAAGGAACCATTGTTATTGATAAAATTTCAACGCCATCAAAAGTTGAGATTCATTATAATGATGGAACCGTTGAAGATATTAGCCGCCCACAAGTCGAAAATACCATGTATTATGAAGCAAAGGAATTTATTGAGCTCATTAAAGAAAACAAGACGGAATCGCAAATCAATACATATGCCAATTCTTTGACTACAAGCAAATTGATGGAACGGGCAAGGAAGCAAATCGGCTTAGTCTTTCCGGCTGACCGGAATTAAAGGGAATTCTTCTCGGATTAACCTAGAATTCCGTTTGTTAAAAGAAAACATCATTTGCAGGGAATCATTGAATGGATCCCCTGCTTTGAAATATATTTGTATATCGGACATTTTCCTTGATAAGTATTTGTGGAATCCTCTTGAAATGGTCTTGGACACCCCATTCTAAGATATTTCACACTTTTTATCATGGCTTCAAGCATTGAGAAATTTAGGATTCAAGGTCGGGCTAAATGTCATAAACTAATCTTTCTAGTATATGGTTTTTTTGTGTTCTGTCGTTGAAATATAGTTCTGTCTCATTTCATAAATGACATTATCTTGGATCTTTTTTAAGTTGTCTAACGTTGAATGGTGATCGCTTAGCCAGACTTTATGATTTGATACTAATTTTTCACTAAAATTGCGAGCCCATCGTGCATTTGCTTTTGTCAAAAATAGTCCCTTTAATGAGGGACTATTGTGTATATCTAAAGGTCAACGAATGGAATGAAAAGCCCAAATTAAGGTCATGGTTATCGGTTTTCGCCCATTTTCCACCCAACTATTTGTTAAGTTTTTAACGTGTCAATCAGGGATGTGAATGAAATTGTGTTCTATCTGATTTCTGTTGCGGTGTTCTATTTTTCTCTCATCTTGTTGAAAATGTTTAATCAACGAAAAGGATTCACAATTTTCCCCAAAAATTACAAGAACTGCAATCAATAGAACTATATTTGGTATTTCACCAAGTTTTGTTCCATTTCTTTTGAACGACGGCTTAGCTCTTCTGCAGTTTCTTTTAACTCTGTAAAAATTTGCAACTGGGATTCTGCAGTGGCGGCAAGTTCTTCACTGGCCGCTGCCGTTTGCTCTGATACTTGGGATGTATGGATAATAGCCGCTACCGTTTGATCTTTTGCCATGCCCATTTGTTCGATTGCATCTTTCATATCATTCATTTTTCGAATGATTGAATCAATACTGTCTGCAATATTGTTAAAAGAGGCATCTGTTTGGTTAACAGCGGTAAATTGCTCTTCAGAAATATTTTTCATATCATGGACTGCTTGAATCGCTTCTTGAGAATCTCTTTTGATACTGACCATCATACTAATAATTTGTTCGGTAGAAATTTTACTTTGATCGGCCAATTTTCGTACTTCATCTGCCACTACCGCGAAACCTTTCCCTGCTTCACCGGCTCTGGCCGCTTCAATAGCAGCGTTCAATGCTAACAAATTGGTTTGATCGGCAATATCTTTAATTGTACCGACAAAAGTCTCAATATCTTTTAAAGTAACTGATAAATTATTTACGGTTGTAAATATTTTCTCTGACGATAATTGATTGCTCTCAGACTTTTCTCGTAAAATCCCTACCATTTCCAAACCTTGTTTATTTAAGTGATTCACATTTTCCGTTTCATTGATAATCGAATGATAACCGTCTGTGACAACAGAAATATGTTCGGATAATTGATCCATAACTTGCACACTTTTTTCCGCTTCCATTACTTGGTCAGAAGCGCTGACGGCAATTTCATTAATCGTATCGGATAATTCCTTAATGGATGTTACAGCCTCATTTGTTTCACTCGAAATGTGCTCTGAAGCTTGCAAGAAGGAATTGACATGATTCAATGATCCTGCAATAACAGAACGCATTTGCGAAGTGATGGAATTTAAATGACCGACAATTTTTTCTAAAGCTTTATTTTTTCCTGCGTCCATTTCAATTGAAAAATTCCCGTCTTTTATTAAATTTAATAATTCCATAAAACCATTGGCTGACTTGGTTATCGATTTCATTAAGAAAACAAATAACAAAGCGCTTAAAATAAGATTGGATAGACTGCAAATAAACATCAATAATAAAAGACTAATAGTATCCGTGAAAAGATGAATGATAAAACCTAAAAGGCATCCGAGGCCGATACTCAAAATGAGTATGATGGAACTGGTACCTGTCACGATGTTTCTAATCAGTTGTACTGCTTTATATGAGTTTTTTCCTGATTGTCCATTCATTCGAATTTTTCCTCCGTAAATTTGTTGTTGTACTGCTTTATACCTAGCTTTACGACGCTGACTGTTTCATTTTTAAGTATATCACTAGTCCAAAATATATACTATATGGCAAAAAAATATACAGTAACACATTGTGAATTTTGTATAGATATAAATGGCTTTTGTACATGCATTGACGGTACCTTCATCAGCATGCTTATTGGATCCTCCATCATGTATCTGTTGGACGAACATGTGCATTGACTTCCACTGGATCATGGATTATATTTTAAATAAGTTAATAATCTTTGTAGGAGATGATGGGATTCACACAAAGGCTAACCTATTTTTAAAGAATAGGGTGCTTACGTATGGATCTTTTTTTATTGCATAATTTGTAGTATAGTTGTTTTCTTTTGTGGATTGGGATAATAACACATGAAAGAAGGTGTAGGAGAATGAATAAAAAGGTAATCCCCGCTATTTCATCAATAAAAAATTTAGAAAAATTTATAACGAGCCCATATGAGATTGGCGTCTTATTAGACAGTCACATTGCCCAATTAAAAAATATTAATGATTTGGCAGAAAAATACGGAAAAAAATTGATGTTTCATATGGATTTAATTGAAGGAATAAAAAACGACGAAAAAGGAACGGAATTTATTTGCCAGGAGTTTCGACCATATGGATTGATCTCTACTAAAGCAAATGTGATTCGAAAAGCAAAACAGAAGGGCGTCCTTTCCATCCAGCGCATGTTCTTAATTGATTCACATGCGGTTGAACAAAGTTATCGTCATATAAAAATGACACAGCCTGATTATATTGAAGTATTACCCGGTACATTGCCGTCGATGATTCGGGAAGTGGCCGAGAAGACAAAAATTCCGATTTTAGCTGGCGGTCTCATTCGAAAGCCGGAGGAAGTGGAAAAAGCAATTGCGGCAGGAGCAACAGCAGTTACCACATCAGCCAAGAACTTGTGGGATATTTATGAAAAAATTCAATAAGGCAGACTCCAATCAGTGGCGGTTTTTTCTTTCTTTATTGTGGGTTGTCGATATTTGTTTGAGATCGTAACTGCCACTTCTTGCTGAATTTTTTTCTGATTGTTGGTTGTACCATTGACGTTGTACGATCGGTTTTCCTTCATACAGACAATACGACTAAATTCGACTCAATGAAAATCACCTTTTTTTCATACAAAAAAAGTAAAATAAATTATTGACACCGTTTTCAAACATTGCTATCATGTAAATAAGTTAATAGTCGTGAGGAGAAACGGAGACACATGGATTACCTTTATTTTTTATATAAAGGTTTATCTGTGTGTCTTTTCTTTTGGCATCAACTCCTTTTTTGCAATATATGCATGGGGGATAGGGGAGTTTTCCACATGATTATTGACAAATACGAATAAAATGGAAGGAAGGGTTGTCCATGTCGGCATTTTTGGGGGAATTAATTGGAACGGCGATTTTGATCATTATTGGGGGAGGTGTTGTGGCCGGTGTGACCTTAAACAAGTCAAAAGCAAACGGCGGCGGATGGGTGGTCATCACACTTGCATGGGGGCTTGCGGTGACCATGGGTGTTTTTGCAGTTGGAAACTATAGTGGAGCCCATTTAAATCCGGCCGTTACATTTGTCTTTGCACTAACCGGTGATTTTCCGTGGAAAGATGTGCCTATGTATATTTTAGCCCAAATGTTGGGGGCCATTATCGGTGCAACCATTGTCTTTTTTCACTACTTATCTCATTTTAAAGCAACGGCGGACCAAGCGACAAAACTCGGTGTTTTTGCAACAATTCCCGCGATTAGACATACATTTTCAAACTTATTATCAGAAATTATTGGTACATTTATTTTAATTTTTGGGTTATTATTTATTGGAGCCAATAAATTTGCGGAGGGGTTGAATCCGTTAGCAGTCGGATTGTTGATTGTAGCGATTGGTATGGCACTCGGCGGTACAACCGGTTATGCGATTAATCCGGCACGGGACTTGGGCCCGCGAATTGCCCACTTTATTTTACCAATCCCCGGAAAAGGAAATTCCGATTGGGGATATGCATGGATTCCGGTAGTCGGTCCGCTTTTGGGTGGGGCGCTCGGTGGCTTAACCTATAAAGCACTATTTTTAGGAGAAGTTTCTGTCTTTTTATGGATTACCCTTGCCATTACAGCTATCATTATCCTTTTATCTTATTCAACAAAAGATCAGGTGGAAGAGGAAAATCAATCTATTTCTGCATAAAAATCAATGAAAATATTTATAACGGAGGGGAATTGAATGGAGAACTTCATTTTGGCGATTGATCAAGGAACGACGAGTACGAGGGCGATTTTATTTAATAAAAAAGGGGAAATCGTTCATGTTGCTCAACAGGAGTTTACACAAATTTTTCCACAACCGGGTTGGGTTGAGCACAATGCAAATGAAATATGGGGTTCGGTTTTAGCCGTTATGGCAACTGTGTTGGCCGAAGTAAATGTAAAACCGGAACAAATCGCCGGAATTGGAATCACCAATCAACGGGAAACAGCTGTTGTTTGGGATAAGGAAACAGGTAACCCGATATATAATGCGATTGTCTGGCAATCACGGCAAACAGCACAAATATGTGAAGAGTTAAAGGCACAAGGTTATGATCAGTTATTTAGGGAAAAAACAGGGTTGTTGATTGATGCGTATTTTTCCGGAACAAAAGTGAAATGGATTTTGGATCATGTTGAAGGAGCAAGGGAAAAGGCTGAACAAGGAAAGTTGTTATTCGGTACCATTGATACTTGGTTGATTTGGAAATTATCCGGCGGCAGGGCTCATGTGACCGATTATACGAATGCTTCGAGGACATTAATGTATAATATTTATGAATTAAAATGGGACGATGAGTTGTTGGATATTTTAGGTGTGCCAAAAAGCATGTTGCCGGAAGTTCGTCCTTCATCGGAGATTTATGCAAATACAATTGATTATCACTTCTTTGGACATCAAGTACCGATTGCGGGGGTCGCCGGGGATCAGCAAGCCGCCTTGTTCGGGCAGGCCTGCTATCAAGAAGGAATGGCAAAAAATACGTACGGTACAGGTTGCTTCATGTTGATGAACACCGGTGAAAAGGCCGTAAAATCGGAACACGGGTTGCTGACGACGATTGCTTGGGGCTTGGATGGAAAAGTGGAATATGCGCTTGAAGGGAGTATTTTTGTCGCCGGTTCTGCAATTCAATGGCTGCGGGACGGTCTTCGGATGTTTAAAGAAGCAAAAGATTCAGAAGCCTATGCTGCCCGTGTTTCCTCAACGGACGGAGTATATATGGTCCCTGCCTTTGTCGGGTTAGGCACACCTTATTGGGATAGTGATGTCCGCGGGGCTGTATTTGGTTTAACTCGGGGAACTTCCAAAGAACATTTTATCCGGGCTACATTGGAATCGCTTGCTTATCAAACAAGGGATGTCTTATCGGCAATGGAGCAGGATTCCGGTATTGCATTGAAAACATTGCGGGTTGACGGAGGAGCTGTTCAAAATAATTTCCTTATGCAGTTCCAGAGTGATATTTTAAACGTACCGGTAGAACGTCCGATTGTCAGTGAAACCACTGCGCTTGGTGCCGCCTATTTGGCCGGTTTGGCAGTCGGTTACTGGGAAAGTCAAGAGGAAATTGCCAAACAATGGGTGATTGATAAAAAATTTGAACCGGGAATGTCAGATTTCGAGCGGGAAAAACTGTATGAAGGTTGGAAAAAAGCGGTTCATGCAGCGATGGCATTCAAATAAAACCGGCCATTTTTCAAGTAGAAATGCAGATTGATATAGTGACAATGGTCCGGAGTTCAATGGTTGAGTCTGGAGACAGGGTTTAAAACTTTCCGGGCAAAAATGATCTGAAACTTAACGGACAAGATGGAAAACCAGATTTTAAAAAACTTTCCAAGCAAAAATGTAACAATATTTTTCAAAACATGGTATATTAATAGTAAGTTAATATTCGGTATGAGCTGAGGAGAAACCAAATGACATTGCCCTTTGTGGTAAATGGTTATTTGGTTTCTCCTTTTTTACTATAAAAACTGTGCATATGGAGGGAACTACTTTGCAAATACCATTTTCCTATTTTTCCAGAGAAAAAATAATCGAACAAATGAAGTCTAATCCATACGATTTGTTGATCATCGGCGGGGGGATTACCGGTGCGGGAATCGCATTGGATGCCGCCAGTCGCGGTATGAAAGTCGCTTTAGTTGAGATGCAAGATTTTGCGGCGGGAACATCGAGTCGATCAACCAAGTTGGTTCACGGTGGTCTGCGTTATTTGAAACAGTTTCAAGTTGGGTTAGTTGCCGAAGTAGGAAAGGAGCGGGCAATCGTTTACGAAAACGGACCGCATGTGACGACGCCGGAATGGATGCTCCTCCCCTTTTATAAAGAGGGGACTTTTGGCAAATGGTCAACATCCCTTGGTTTAAAGGTATACGACTTTTTAGCCGGGGTGAAAAAATCAGAGAGGCGGAAAATGTTATCTCGAGAGGAGACATTACAAAAAGAGCCTTTGTTGAAAAAAAAGGGTTTACTTGGCGGCGGTTATTATGTAGAATATCGGACCGACGATGCCCGATTGACCATTGAAGTTATGAAGAAAGCGGCGGAAAAAGGTGCCCATATTGTGAACTATACGAAAGCTGTTCAATTCCTATATCAGGATAAAAAAATGATCGGGGTTGTTTGTGAAGATGTATTAACAAAGCAAAAATTTCATATCAAAGCAAAAACAATTGTGAATGCCACCGGTCCATGGGTTGATGAGGTGCGAAACAAGGATTATTCGAAAAACAATAAACGGCTCCAATTGACGAAAGGAGTTCATATTGTCATTGACCAATCAAGATTCCCGTTAAAACAAGCTGTTTATTTTGACACACCGGATGGTCGAATGGTGTTTGCCATCCCACGGGACGGAAAGGCATATGTAGGCACGACCGATACTTTTTACAGTGATGATCCGGTACGGCCGCATATAACAGAAGAAGATCGTGAATATTTGTTAAAAGCGATCGATTTTATGTTTCCGGATGTGGGTGTTCGTGAAGAGGATATTGAATCAAGCTGGGCAGGTGTTCGTCCGCTCATTTATGAGGAAGGAAAAGACCCGTCTGAAATTTCCCGGAAAGATGAAATTTGGGAATCGGACAGCGGCTTAATTACAATTGCCGGGGGGAAATTAACCGGATACCGAAAAATGGCGGAAAATGTTGTTGATCTTGTTGTCAAACGTTTTGCTAAAGAAGGCCGCAATTTTGGATCATGCAGAACAAAAACATTGCCAATTTCAGGCGGAGACATCGGTGGTTCAGATCAACTCGGATCGTTTATCGCAAAGGCGGCCGATCAAGCAGTATCATATGGGTTTACGAAAGAGGAAGGAGAGCAACTGGCAAGACTATATGGCTCCAATGTCGATACCGTTTTTTCATATGGCCAGCAATATGAAAAATTGAAAGAATGCCCGCTTCCGAGAATCTTATATGCTCGTCTTATGTATGCCATTGAACACGAAATGGTGGTTAAACCGGTCGATTTCTTTATCCGGAGAACCGGTGCCGTATACTTTCATATTGACATGGTGGAAACTTGGAAAGAGCCTGTTCTCCACTGGATGGCACAACATTATGGATGGGATGAAAACGAGATGAAACAATATAGAAAAGAATTAGATGATGAAATTCAAAAAGCTCGCTTCCCTGTTAAATAAAGAATTGAAGTTTGTATGTAAGGAAGTTTCGGTCTAATGAACAAAAGGTTGGATGAACAAGGGAAATGTGATTTTGAAAAAAGACCGTTCATCCAACCTTTTGGATTTCTTCATGGACAAAAAGCTTTCTAGGTGCTAATTGTCTGCAAATCATTATTCTATTAATATCCACATAAAATTCTCCTCAGTTAGTGCTACTCTATTCATTTTCCATCTTTCACTTTTTTGTTTGCCTTTTTGAGGTGTTAACCTTTTTTCAAGATCTACCATTTACAAAGTTGTCCTTCAAATGGTGTTGTTGTGCACATATAATAAAAGGTGAAGACAGTTTCGAAAACCTAGTTGTCATTTCCCCCACTGCAAACGCCGAGTCAAGGATTCCATCAAATTTTCAGTAAACGAGGAAGTAAGTGGGAGAAGGAATGGTCCACGTGCATTCGATTCGTTCGGAAAAACATGATATTTCGTTTCCTGTTCTTGTTTTAACTGTGTTTTTGAAGCCAAATTCTGACTTAAATCCATTGGTGATTGCCAATTGACTAAACCTAAGCGTCCTTTTGATTTAATAATAATAATGCTGAAAATAGGCCAAAGTGAAAATAAAAGAAAAAAGGGGATATTTAGGTGATATTCAAAAGGCAAGTGACACTTTTAAAAGAACTCATATACAGTAGAAAATATAATTCTGTTCAGCATTATGCGGAATTATTTCAGGTATCTACACGAACTATTCATTTTGACCTAGATGTACTCGAGGATATTGTCAAGGAGTATCATTGTAGAATTGTGAAGAAACCGGGTAAAGGAATATTTTTGGATGGAAAAGAAAATGATAAAAATAAATTGTTGCATAGTCTTCAGAACTATTCCCGTTTCTCCAATCTTTCACCTGCAGAAAGGCAAATTCAAATATTAGAAAAGCTCGTTAATGAAGAACGCTTGTCATATAAACTTTTATCCCAAAAATACTTTGTGAGTCGTACTTCGATTGCAAAGGATTTTAAGGTGATTAAAGAAATGTGTTCTAAGGAAGGTGTTCTTCTAGAATATGATAATGATGGAACGTTTTTGGTCGGTCATGAAAAAAACTTGCAAAGTCTCCTAAAAAAGCTGTATTTGAGAAAGTTTGAACAAAATTATTATCGTTTCCCTCATAATTTGATTGAATATAAACAGTTTTTATTGGATACCGATAATAGCATCCCACATTCTTTTATTGAGGAAACATTTAATATTGTTAGTACCATCGGTGAAAAATACAATTTGGCAGATCATTATTTAATTAGTTTGCAAAATACACTAATCGTTCTTTGCTTACGGGTTTATCGGAATAAACATCATGAACAGGGAAATGGTTATGTCTTTGAAAAGGTCCAACAGTTGGGAACATATTTTGTTGCGAATGAAATTGCAGAAGAAATCGAAAAAAAGCTGAACATCTCATTATCAGAGGAAGATATTGTTTACATTAATGAATGTTTAATTGCCAATGGAATTGAGAATTTAAATATAACCAGCAATCATGGCTATTATAGTAAGTTAGTCCAAGATTTAATAAAGAAGTTCAGCAAAATTATCAATACGAACTTAACTAAGGATAAGAAATTATACAAAGGGTTATTAACACATATTGTTCCGATGATCTACCGTCTAAACAATAACATCCGTTTGCAAAATCCCTTAATTAAGGAAATTAAGAAGCAATATTCGGTCATGTTTAATATCACTTGGTTTGTTCTAGTTGACTTGGAATCAAAATTAAACATTCATATTCCAGAAGATGAAATTGGTTTTATCATGGTCCACTTTCAATCAGCCTTGGAGCGGCATGAAGATATTAAAAAAGTATTAATTGTTTGCCCAACAGGGATTGTCACATCTGAACTTTTAGAAGCAAGAATCAAAAAATATTTACCCAGTTTAAATCTATATGAGGTTGTTTCTGTTCAAAATCTAAATCCGGCCAATTTCAAAAAGTTCGATTATATTATTTCGACAGTACCTTTAGAAGTGAAAAATTTTGATTCAAATCGAATTTTCTTTATCTCGCCTATTCCTACTGATAAGGAATTAAAAGAGCTTACCAATTTAATGACAGATAAAATTTTTAATGCACAAGCGTTTTATACGATTAACGAATATAACAGAGAAGTCAAAATAAACAACTTTTTACTTCCAAACTCTATTTTTGTAAACAATCATTTTAATTCAATGAAAGAGATTTTAGAGTATTTAATTTCGTATCTAGAACACGAAGATCTTGTAACACCATTATACAGGAAATCTGTTTTTGATAGGGAAGCAACATCTTCAACAGCTTTGGAAACTGGTGTAGCCATTCCCCACGGAAATCCGGATTATGTTAAAAAAACAAGCATATCTATCTTAGTTAATAGTAAAAAAGTCCATTGGGGAAATGAGAAAGTAGATATCATCATTTTGTTATCTGTAGCGAAAAATGATGTAAACCATATAAGTTCGATTATTTCTCAAATTTATGATGTGATTTCTGATAGAAATAGAATGGAAACAGTATTTTTCGGGAAGACTAAGGAAAATATTTATGAATATTTTTATGATCATTATTAAGCATGAAGGGGATTTGTATGCTCAAAGAATTATTGCCAAAAAGTCATATGCAGCAAAGAGAGAAAGTAGACAGTTGGGAAGATGCCATTAAAATTGCAAGTATCCCGTTATTAAAGGAAGGAATCATTGAAGAAAGTTACATTGAAAACATGATTGAAAGTGTAAATAAAAATGGTCCATATATCGTATTAATGGATTATTTTGCCTTGCCTCACGCAAAAGCGGGGGAAGGCGTAAACCGGCTGGGGATGTCGCTGTTGACACTTAATCATCCGGTTGATTTAAAAGGAAATCCTGTAAAAGTATTTTTAGTCCTGGCAGCAGTTGACGCCACTTCCCATATTGAAGCTTTAGCGGACATATCGAAATTATTAATGGACCCGAAAAATTATGAAATTTTTATGTCCGGAGATTTGGATAAGATTAATGACATTTTGTAGGTCATTTTCCAATCTGTCATATCCCAATGGAGCAAAAGACTTGTTTCTTTATTTGTCCAAAAGTATTGTGTAAAATTTCACAAAAGCATTATCCTGATTTATTGCAGCAACACCAAGTATTTTTTGCGAAAGTATTTGAAAAATAAGCTTTTGCGGTTTATCCATGAAAGTATTACTCAATTTACAATTTAAGGAGGATTTAATATGAAATTTTTAGCAGTTTGTGGTTTTGGTGTAGGTTCATCAATGATTTTAAAAATGACACTTGAAAAAGTTTGCAGGGAAAGAAATCTCGATTGCGAGGTAGAAAATACGGATATTAGTTCAGCTAGGGGGATGAATGTTGATGCCGTTTTTACAAGTCAGGAGCTTGCCGATGAGTTAAAGGGTAGTATGAAATGTCCCGTATTTCCGATAAAGCGTTATATGGACAAAGAAGAAGTAGGCAAAGCCCTTGATGAATTTTTGAAAAATAAATAAGGGAGGAAAAGGAAATGGCGTTTCTGGATTTTATAACATCGAACATTTTACGTAATCCACCTGTTCTTTTAGGCTTGATTGCAGCTATCGGACTAATTGTTCAAAAGAAAAATATAGCAGATATTATCAAAGGTTCATTGACAGCTGCGTTTGGTATGATCATTTTGAATACCGGTGTCGGATTAATTACAGGCACGATTTCACCGATTAACTCTGCTTTCCAAGAAGCAATCACAGGGAAAACAGCCGTTGCCAATACATTAAATGATACGACATTTACGGCCAGCTTCGGCGGGGATGTCGGTTTGGCGATGTTCTTTGGTCTCATTCTTCATTTGATTATTGCAAGATTTACAAAGGTGAAAACCATTTTTTTAACCGGTCATATGTTATGGTGGTTCCCGTTTATCTTTGTTGCTGCAGGTGTTGAAGCGGGACTTTCCGGTTTTGGACTCATCATCTTTGGTGCGGTCTTTTCAGCTTTGTATTGGTCATTTATGCCTTGGATTATGCGGAAATTTATTTGGGATGTAACGGGGGATCAATCATTTTTAATCGGTCACCCTACCGGAATGTTAAGTATTATTTCCGGATTAGTTGCGAGAAAATTTGGTAATAAACAACATTCTACGGAAGATTTGAAAGTACCGAAAAGCCTGTCTTTCTTTAGAGAAATTTCAGTAACCGGGGCAACAGTAATTTTTATCATGTATATTATCGTAGCCATCATTGTCCCGTCTCTTGTTGGTAAAGGTGAAAATTTACTGTTTCTGTCACTTAATCAGGGGTTAACATTTGGGGCAGGTTTACTCGTTATGTTATACGGAGTCCGGTTTTTAATTAATCAAATCGTTCCGGCATTCCAAGGGATTTCGGAAAAACTCATTCCCGGTTCTGTTCCTGCATTTGATGTGCCGATACTCTTTAATTATCGTCCAAATGCGGTGATTATCGGTTTTCTTGTTGCAATGATAACTTCGACAATCATGATTATTATCGCCAATTCCTTTAATATTTTTGGCGTGATCCTTATTCCGCTTGTTATTACTTCCTTCTTTGAAATGGGGGGAGCTGCCGTTGTCGGTGAAGGCCAAGGCGGATTAAAAGGTTCAATCATCGGAACAATCGTATCGGCAATTGTTATGGTTCTAATCATGGGCATCTCCGTTGTTGTATACAATAATACCATTCAAAACTGGATGTTAATCTTTGGCGGAAATGACTTTTCCATCTTTGGTTCCATAGCAAAATGGATTGGCAGTTTATTTTCGGGTCTGTTTTGATCTATGGTTCAATAGCTAAATGAACTGGGTCTGTTAGTTAACTTATTCCATCTTTGATTTAAAAATAAAAAGGATTAGCAAGCAGCATATTTTTGTGTCTATTTTGATTTAGTTTGGGAAGCAAGTCAATTTTTTCAATTAAAATCTACAATGATATACGAGGAGTGCTTATCATGTACCAATATTTTGATAGGGTCCGAGCAATACTTGATACCGTTGAAAAGGAAGAAAAGAAAAATATCGATGCAACTGTATCTGTTATGGTCAATGCGATTATAAATAAAAAATCCCTATTTGCATTTGGGGCCAGCCATGCAGGAATTTTAACGCAGGAGTTATTTTATCGTGCAGGCGGATTACTAAATCTAAATCCGATTTTCGGTCGCGAAATTATGCTGGATACAGAACCAATTAGCCATACAAGTCATATGGAGCGATTAGTTGGTTATGGAAAACTGTTGGCAGATAAGACCCCGTTCTCTGATGGGGATGTACTCATATTGCATTCTGTTTCAGGGCGCAATCCTGTAACAATTGAAATGGCAATGGAAGCACAAAAACGTAGCGTTACAACCATTTCCATTACCAATCTAAAATATTCTAAGTCGGTGAGTTCACGGCATCCGTCCGGCAAAAACTTGTACCACTTTAGTGATATCGTTATTGATAATCACGGTGATATTGGCGATGCTACTTGTGACATTGAGGGACTTGAGCAAAAAGTATCCCCGTCGTCTACAGTTGTGGGGGCAACGATTGTGAATACCATTGTTGCGGAAACGGTTCGACAATTAGTTGAGAAAGGGATGAAACACCCACCAATCTTTTACAGCGCAAATTTAGACGGTGGAGATGAACTTAACCGTCAATTATATGAAGAATACAAAGACACCATTTTTTACCGGTATTAATTAAATATTCAAGATAATCGTCAGTGGATACTTTCTATTCCATTATTAACAAGAGCAGTTTAAGAACTACTAGGCTGGTATTTAAATGGCAAAAACATAAACGGGCAATCTGAATCATTTACTTTGTTGAAATAAATTAAAAATCCCGTAAGTAATGAACAAAGAATTTGCTGAAAGGTGGATTTTTACTCGTAACGGAACACTTTGAGACTAGCATTTGTTATAAGGTATTGAATCATAAACAGGATAAGCCAACATGAACACTGACAGTACCTTTTATACGGGGGATTTTTTAAGGAAAAGAACTTATATATAAAGAACATTAATTGAATTTAAATTAGAGACCAAGAATGTCCTGATTACAACGTTCTTGGTCTTTACATATTTCATGTATCAGGCCTTAAAACCATTTAAAAAAATCCAAACCCTTCATTGACTCCATAAAATTTTAAACTTTACTCCACCTTTTATATTTAAAAGAAGAGGACGGTCTTCTTCAATAATTCTGCCGACAACATTTACTTTTTCATCAGCGGGTAAGTCCTTTTTCGTAATTTGGATTTCTCCTTGATAGCGACCATATCGACAATTATCAATGGTAATTGATCCCAGTGAACGTTCAATCGTGTTACTTGCCGCAATTTCCGTTGTACCCGGTGAGGCCATTAATCGAGATTCAGCAGAACGGATAACATCTCTTGCTGCATCTACTCGGTTTGTTTGTACAGAACTAAAGCGTGCAAGTAACTCTTCATCTTTCATATAACTTTCTGCCCGTAGTAAAATTACCCCGTCCACAAAACAGGCTCTAAACTGTTCATAAGAAGCTTTACTAATCGAAGGGTCACCGATAATGATTTTATCGACACCGGGCGCCTGTTTTAAATCAAGATAAGATGCAAAAGTTGTTAGATTTCGGTGTGCTTCTAATGTAGGCAGACCTTGAAACAATGGACCGCGGCGCTTGCCGTCTCCCGGAATAAAGGCCATGACACGGATCCCCTCATATGACAGCCATTGATTTTTTAAGGAAAAGTCCACGATATCTAAGGCGGTCTCCGGGCGTGGATAATAGTTATGCCAAGCTTCTACGGATGAAACTTGAAGTCCGTGCTTTTTCAGTTTTGCTAAGCTGTCCTCCGTTAACGTACTTGCATTTAAAGCAATCTTCATTTTGTTTGACAGCTTTGCGATTACCTCTTCGGAAATACCATAATCTACACGGATCCCAGTTAACCCCCAGTCAGTTAATTGGTTAGCATTCTCCCAATTGAAACCTAAATATTGAAGGGATTTAGGTGAGACATCTGCAAAAAGCTCCATGTCAAACTTCTTGGCTAACGTTCCCAAATGTTTCAGACGGTCCCGATATAGGCTATGGTCATCTTCCGGTATATGAAGGGAGGTAAATATGCTTTTGCAACCAATCTTGTCCATTTTTTCGATATAAACTTCCAATTCACTGGGGGACTGATTGGATAAATACACAGATATTCCAAACATCATGATCTCCTTTCTTAAAAACAGGTATTTAAATAAACTCTACTATAAAAAAGAAGGGAGGAAAACATTCCTCCTTCAAATGAACCTTAGAAAGTATCATCCATTTCTTTTTTATATCCAAAGAAATAAGTGAATAAGAATCCGGCAGTGTATGTGATTAAAAGACCCAAGAAGTAAATAAGATATTTATTATCAACAATAAGTGGGATTAAAGTTAACCCGGATACACCGACACTACTTGCTGCTGTATGCATAACGGCTTGGAACGCTCCGCCAACTGCAGCACCTAAACAAGCGGTAACAAATGGACGGCCAAGCGGCAATGTAACACCGTATAATAAAGGTTCGCCGATTCCCAAGAAGCCTACAGGAAGACCGCCTTTAATTACGTTTTTAATGCGTTTATTTTTTGTTTTTACATAAATAGCGATGGAAGCACCAACTTGACCGGCTCCAGCCATTGCTAAAATTGGAAGTAAGGCAGTAGCACCAACTGTATTAATTAATTCCATATGGATTGGTGTAAGCCCATGGTGGAGACCAAGCATGACTAGTGGTAAGAAGAACCCAGCTAATAGGCCACCGGCAACGACTCCTCCAATATCTAAAATGTAGTTAATTCCTTGTGTTATTCCATCAGAAAGAAATCCTGCGAGTGGTTGAACAATTGCAATTGTTAATAAACCTACAGTTAAAACGGTTAATAATGGCGTGAAGATAATGTCAACCGCATTCGGGATGAACTTTCTGAATTTCTTTTCAAAAAAGACCATTAACCATGCTGCAAACATGGCACCGAACAGTCCACCACGTCCGGGCATTAAAGGTTCACCAAATAATGTGATTTCTGCTAAACCCGGGTTCATTGTAATAATCCCGGCGATGGCGCCTAATACCGGTGTACCACCGAATTCTTTTGCCGTGTTCCAACCGACGACAATGGCAAGATAACCGAAAATACTCCCGCCTATAACAGTAAGAATTTGTACCCAAGTTAATGTTGGATCAACTCCGGAGTTTTTAGCAAGACCAACGATTCCGTTAATAATACCGGAAGCAACCAACCCCGGGATGAGCGGGATAAAAATACTTCCAATCTTCCGCAATAAGTTTTTCACCGGCGTATTATTTTTCTTTTTCAGATCATCTTTCTTTAATTTTATAAGATCATCATTATTCTCATCGATGGCTTCACCCATTTTTATTCCTGTTATTTGTGTGATGTGTTCGGCGACTTTATTCACTGTACCAGGACCGACGACAATTTGCAGTGTGTCATCTTCAATGACACCCATGACGCCATCAACTTCTTTTAATTGTTTCATGTTAACTTTGGAGTCATCTTTTATGTCTAAACGAACTCTTGTCATACAGTGGGTGAAGGATCTAATGTTTTCTCCACCGCCAATGTGATTCAAAATATCTCTTGCCAGTCTCTCTTCCTTTTTCATACTTTCCCCTCCAAACTATATTGTGTTTCTGATAAAGCCTTCTGCGTCTTCTAATTTAAGCTTGGCATCATCATAGGAGCAGTTGAGTAAAATCATAACAATAGCTACTTTTAATTGATGGTTTGCCTTTTCAAAATAAGTTTCCGCCGTCCCGTAGTCGACTCCGGTTGCTTCCATGATAATTTTTTTCGAACGTTCAATCAGTTTTTTGTTTGTCGGTTGAACATCGACCATTAAGTTTTCATATACTTTTCCAATTTTGATCATGGAAGTGGTGGAAATCATATTAAGAACAAGCTTCTGTGCAGTTCCGGCTTTTAATCTTGTTGAACCTGTGATGATTTCTGGTCCTGTAACTACTTCAATGGCAACATCAGCTATTTCTCCAATTTTGGAGTTTGCATTATTGCTAATACTTGCTGTTTTGGCACCGATTTCCTTGGCGTATTTCAGTGCCCCGATCACATAAGGGGTTCTTCCACTGGCCGCAATCCCGATAACAACGTCTTTATTTGTTAAGGAAACTTTCTTTAGGTCCTCACCTCCCGCCTGTTCATTGTCTTCTGCACCTTCAATCGCATCCGTAACCGCTTTCAATCCACCGGCAATAATACCTTGAACTAAGTTTTTGTCAACTCCAAAAGTAGGCGGACATTCTGAGGCATCTAATATTCCTAAGCGTCCACTCGTTCCTGCACCGGCATAAATGAGTCTGCCGCCGTTTTGGAAAGCTTGCACAACATAATTAACAACAATTTCAATTTTATCAAGCACTTCACGAATTGCTAAAGGAATTGTGGCGTCTTCACGATTCATTAATTCTAATATTTCTCTAATCGATTTTTGATCTAAATCTAATGAATTTGGGTTTCTTAATTCTGTCGTTAACTTTTCTAGCATTCTGTCACCCACTTTATTAAAATTTATTTCACACTTTTATTATATATTATAGAAATTAAAAGTCAATTATATTTATATATTTTATGAAATTAAATTTCAAATATAAGAATATTTTTATGAGGAGATAAGCCAAGTTGGATTATCTCCTTAAGCGAATGACTTCATTTCTAGCTTTGTGATATTTGTCAATTACTTTTTCGCCCTTTGAATGAAAAATGCTTAAATAAAGGGAGTCAATAATTGTTAACTGTGTCATTCTAGAAGGGATGCTGCCAATTCGGAAATCTTGTTCAACGACCGGTGTGCATAATCGAATATCGGCTTCTTTATAAAGCGGGGATTTATCTATATTGGTAATAGCAATGACGGTTGCTCCCTGCGATTTGGCAAAACGTGACAACTCCAATACATCCTTAGTTTTCCCTGACATACTAATGGCAAAAAAAACAGATTTCTCGGTCAAATAAGGGATAGCTGAAAGGAGAAAGTGAAAATCATGATTCGTCGTACATTGGTAACCTAACTTAGTAAATTTATAATATCCATCTATGGCGGCTGTTGAGCTCCCTCCGACACCATAAAACATAAGTTTATCCGCGTGACTTAAAATATCTACGGCCTTCTCAAATTCTTTTCGATCTAACGATGCGGGCGTCGCTTCAATCGCAGCTTTATTGACATATGTTACTTTTTGAAAAAGATCGTATGGTTCGTCTCTCTTTTGTAAAATATCAAAATCAGTTAAATTCATTCCGGTTAATGTTATATCTTTCACCAGCTCCAGTTTAAAGGATTTAAAACTGCCAATCCCAATAGATTTACAAAAGCGAACGATACTTGATTCACTCACACCGCTATTTTTTGATAAATCTTTCGTCGTCATATTGGGAACAAGCTCCGGGTGTTCTAATATATATTCGCCGATTTTTCTTTCCGCTTCCGATAGTCTGTTTAAATTTTGTTCAATACGGGATAGTAAAGAACTCATTCGTTCCACCTCATCAAATTGAAATTATATGTCGTGGTTCTTTGGTAATTACAAATTGATTATAAACGTTTTCCGGAAAACATACACGTTTTTTTATATGTAAGAGGTTAATTGAGGTAGGGTGAGTCTCTTTGCCAAAGTCTGACAGTTAATTCAATAGTAAAAAGAAATAGTTCAACAATAGTATCCTAATATTCGGCAGAAAAAGAGAGAAGATTAATAAACTAACCGTAAATCAATAATTACTTACAAAGCGTCACCAATGAAAAAACTCCAGACAGATGTGCTGCCTGGAGTACTGTTTATGCAATCAATAAATCATTTCTCCCCGCTTAACTCTACTAAAATTTTAGCTTGGGATTTGTCAGTTGTTAGTGCTTCGAAGCCTTTTGACACGATGTCATCAAGTTGGATGACGCTTGTGACGATGCCTTGTGGTTTCAATTGACCTGTCCCCATTAAGTCAACGGTTTGTTGGAAAGTCGTTGGGGTATAGGCAATAGCTGATGTAATTTTTACACCGGTATTTGTTAATTGCAATGGATGCCATTCAATCGGGCGGGCAAAAATGGAAACAATAACCATAGTACCTCGTGCTTTTGTTGAATCAATCGCTTGTTTGAATGTTGGTGCGACACCGGCTACTTCAAATGATACATCAACGCCATCGGGAACAACTGCTTTAATGGCCTCAACCGGGTTTTGTTGACCGGAATTAATAATATGGGTTGCGCCCAGTTCTTTTGCTTTGGCCAGTCGTGTTTCCGACAAGTCCATCACGAAAATTTTGCTTGCCCCGGCTGCTTTTGCGGCAATTACTGTCAATAAACCGATTGGACCTGCTCCGTAAATCGCAACTGTATCACCAAATTTCATATTCCCTTCTTTTACGGCTTGAACGGCTACTGCTGTTGGTTCAACGAGAGCACCGTCTTGTAAAGTTAATGTTTCCGGCAACGCATAAATATTCGATTCCGGAACATTAACATATTTTGCAAATCCGCCGTCTCCATGTAATCCAATAAAACTGAATCCGTCATAAACATCTAGGTCTTCCGGTTTGTTTCCATAGGTTAATGTCGGGTTGATAACAACACGGTCACCAACTTTATATTTGGTTACATTTGCACCAACTTCTTCAACAACACCGGCAAACTCATGCCCCATCGTGATTGGCGCTTTTTCACCCGTTAAAGCGTCTTCCTTTTCAACCGGAACAAATACCGGTCCTTCTTCATATTCGTGTAAGTCGCTTCCGCAAATACCTGCCCATGCCACGCGAACTTTTACTTGATTGTCTTTTACAGGTTTTTCCGCAACTTCTTCAATCCGTATGTCCTTTTTACCATACCAAACGGCTGCTTTCATTATGTATCCCCCCATTATTTGATTTAAAAAGTTTATAGTTAGACACGTTTAAAACGAACTATACTACTATAACAATTTAATAATATATCCAAAAAATGAATTTCGCAAATAATTTATCCTGAATTATTCACAGAAATTCAGAAACTTATTATAACTTATGGATTACCAAGCCTTTTCGGCTTTATTGTAATTCATTAAAAAAATGAAAAAAGAATCCATTTCTGTTAAAGTTAAAGTAACCAAAACAAAAACCAAACAGAAAGGACTCTTTATATGGTTACTTTAACGCAAAAAACACTTGATTTCAATCATAAAATTAAATTGTCAAATGATGGAGGTTCTCTTTCCTCCGATACAGGTGAGTTTCTTTTTAGAGAATTCGATGAAAAAATTGGTTTTTCAAAGACTTTAGTTAAGTACTTGAGACTTAACGATTCAAGGAAATATTATCTTCATTCAAATGAAAACTTGTTACGTCAAAAAGTCTATCAAATCATTGCCGGGTATGCGGAAGATGATGCGGCTGATCAGTTGACTCATGATCCTGTGTTTAAGGAAATCATTGAAACTCCAACACTTGCTTCCCAGCCCAGTTTGTCTCGCTTTTATACACGATTTGATAAAGATTCAATTGAACAATTAAATCTGGCTAACCAAGAAATGCTTGATAAGATTCATTGTTTTCGACAATCGAAAGAGTTATTTATCGACTTGGATTCGACTCATTCGGATACATATGGGGACCAAGAATCTTCGTCATATAATACTCATTATGGCACGATGGGTTTTCATCCATTAGTCGCCTTTGATGGTGCGACTGGTGACTTTTTGAAAGCACAACTTCGTCCCGGAAATGTTTATACATCAAATGGTGTGGTGGAATTTATTCGGCCTCTCATTAAACATTATAACGAAATGTTTCCGGAAACTACCCTGTTTCTTCGTGGAGATAGCGGGTTTGCTGTTCCGGGATTATACGATCTGTGTGAAGAAGAATCTGTTTTGTATATTATTCGGTTGAAATCGAATTCACAACTACAAAGTTTAGCGAAGGAATACCATCCTTCTTCCGCACCTTTAGATGTTTCCAAGACGGAAACCTATTATGAAGAAACGATTTACCAAGCAAAATCATGGTCAAAACCAAGAAGGGTGATTATTCAATCGGTACGTCCTGCAGGTGAGCTGTTCTTTACCCATTCCTTTTTTGTTACTAACTTTGAATTAGCTTTTCCTCAAGATATCGTCCGAGCTTATCAAAAAAGAGGGACGATGGAAAACTATATCAAAGAAGCAAAAAATGGCTTTTACTTTGATCATATGAATAGCCACGCTTTTCTAGTGAACGAAGTAAAAATGATGTTAACACTTCTTGCATATAATTTGACCAATTGGTTACGAACTCTTTGTTTTCCGGAAGGTCAAAAAACTATGCAAATTGATACGATACGTACTCGGTTAATTAAAGCGGCAAGTAAAGTCGTGAAATCAGGCAGATCATTTTACTTCAAACACATCCGAGTTTTGTGTATCAAAATTTCTTTTGGGATGTACTGAATCGAATTCAAAAGCTACAATTGGAATGACCAATAGAATACTTCTCATAACTGAAAAAAATAAATTTTTCAGTCAAGGGGCAAGTATGCCCAAAATACCAGAGTTGTTCTATTGAAAATTCAGTTATTTTATGAATTGGCTACGGTTCTTAATTAAATACCGTTATGTTCAACTAATTTAACAAATTTTATCAAATGGGATTTGTAGCTATGAATATTTCAGGTTTATATTTTTTTCATATAAAAAAGCATGTGCAACTTTCTGTATAAGTGCAACATGCTTGAAAATTAGTCGATTTTAGCTAGCATTTTTATCAATTATCTTGTTATCTATTTCAGAAGCGGCTGACATTCGGAACCATGAGAAAGCAAGAATGACAAAAAGAATAAAGCCCATATAACCGATGATGGGATAAAACAGGGAGACAAGATCCGTAAAACCGGCAAAACTTAGTCCGAGTGCCGCAATTCCTAAAAAATTGACGATCCACTTAAATTTTGTCGACCCGATGTCCGCAAAGCGAGCCCCCAATGAGTAGAATAAACTGACGGCCGTATTGAAAATCATCCCATATAAAATAATCGAATAAACTATACCAAGAATCGGAGAAAGATCATCGGCAATTTTTAACAACGGCATATCCACCTGGCCGACTACATTTATTTTGGAAAAGATTGTAAAATAACTCATGATAATTAAGAAGCCAATTCCTAAACCGCCGACAAGACCACCCAGTGTGGCAGTTTTCTCATTCCCTTCATCACCGCCCATAACAATGGTCATCGAGGCTCCGAGAACAATATTCATCGAAACATAGTTCAGAGTGGAAATAAGCCAGTTCGAGACAGCCGGTTTTTGTGTCATGGATAATTCATGTAGTTCCGAAAAACTTAAATCCTTCGTTACAAAGCTATAAATAGATAGAAAGATGACGGAAACGATTAAAAATGGTGTAATGCTCCCAATTACTTTTACGATTCGATCGACATTACTCATAACGGAAAGCATGATAAGAATAAGCATAAGGCCGCTTCCGACTATCGGCGTGAACCCAAATTGCTGATGGAGCGTTGACCCACTCCCGGCAATCATGACAACACCGAAACCGAATAAAGCGAAGATAAGAATATAGTCGATTATTTTACCAAGAAATCTACCGCTGATTTGGTAAATAACATCACTATGTGAAGTGGCGTGCATTTTGCTTCCTAATCTTGTTAATGTCATTCCCATAAAAGAAAATAGAGCACTTGCAAGGAAGGCAGCCACAATTCCCATATATCCAAAGCTGACAAAGTACTGTAATATCTCTTGACCGGAAGCAAAACCGGCACCAATGATAATCCCGATAAATGCACTGGCCATTTGTAAAACCTTTTTCATGTTATCCTCCAATTCCATGGTGTAGATATGAAAATCTTTATATCAAAAAAATTTTACTAATGACCATTATAGAACTAAATTTATTTTCTTACCATAATAAGTTTGGAATTGGAAATGAAATTAATTGGAAAAATGGGAAAAATTTTTTCAGCGACTTGGCAAATTAAACGAATAATCATCGCTTTTTTAAAAATTAGGGGAAGTCAGTCTCCCCTAAATATTGTTACCTGTTACCCGTGGCATCCAGTCAAAGGCAACGTTTAAAACAATTTAATCAATTCGTTTACTGCCAAAACAGCGAAAAGAATAATACTTATGGTCAGGATGAAATTAGAAATCAACCCATTACGATCTTCAGTTAGCGGAATATATTTTTTACTATTTAATAAATATAGCAATGTAATAGAGAGAAATGGCATAAATAATGCACCTAAGGCCCCGTAGGCAATAATTAACCCAACCGGCTTTCCGATAAAGTGAAGTAACATTGGCGGAAAGGTTAACCATAGTACATAGAACCGGTAAGCTTTCGTCTCACTTAATTTTTCTTTTGGGATCGTTTGTTTTTTAACAATCCGAATAAAATCCGCAAATAAATAGGAAACCCCATTCCATACACCTAATAGCGAAGTAAAGGATGCCGACCAAAAGCCAAGCAAAAACATCCACCGAAAAGTCGGATTCAATTCATTACCTAAAATGGATGCGAAAGAAACAAGTCCTTGCTCTCCGCTAATGGTAGTATCTGTTCCATAAAGTAAAGCAGCACCAAGAATAAGTAATGAAATGGTAAAAATAGCGGTAACAATATAGGCGATGGCTGAGTCGAATCGGACGGCTTTGATAAAGGAAGGACCGTCCCATTTATTTTCTTGCAGCCAATAGCCGTATGAAGCCATCGTAATTGAACCGCCGACACCGCCGATTAAACCTAATGCGTAAATCAGTGAGCCTTCAGGTAAAGTTGGTATGGCCGTGTCGATGATGTCAGCTAAATCAGGAAGAACGACAATCGCTGAGCCGACAACGGTGATAAACATTAAACCAACCAACCAGTTCATCACATGTTCAAATGTCCTAAATTTCCCCCACCAAATGAGGATGAACCCAACAAGAGAGCTAATGATGGCCCAAACCCATAATGGAAGGAACGGAAATAATGCGGCTAGAGCAAGTGCGCAAGAAGAAGAAGCGGCTGCACCGTAAACAAATCCCCAAATAATCGTATAAATACCAAAGTATCCGGTAGCCCACTTTCCTAGAGCATGCCAGCCATCCAAAATGGTTTTTCCCGTAATTAAATGCCAACGACCCACGCCCTCATTTAAGGCAAATTTAATAAACGCCCCGAGGACAATCGCCCATAGAAAAACTAATCCATAGTTGGACCCGGCAACAAGAGCAGCGACAAGATCCCCGGCTCCGACTCCGGTAGCCGCAACAAGAAGGCCCGGTCCGATAATTGACCACTTTTTGGAAGCGTTTGAGTTTTTATAACCAGGCGGAATAGTGAGATTACTCATTTTTTACCCTCCCCGATAAAAGTTAGATACTTATACATATTTCATCGAGTGGACAGTTATGCAGGAATCCTTTAAAGCGGTTGCTTAATGAGTTTATTCGTAATTTATGTGCCCCAAATCTCACTTTTTTATCCAAAAAGGTTGCTGAGAGGTTTTAAATGAATAATTGTCCAAAAGAAAAATTATATCTTTTGGACAGTTTGAATATGTTTTTTCTAAAATTAAGACTAATAGAGTTCATTTCATGTAACGAGAAACCCGGCTTTCTGCAAATCCCGACAGGCTGCATCCAATTTATCATACGAGTCGGCTTCCAATGTATGCAGATGAATGCCGCCGGTTAAGGTTAATAAATAGGAACTGTTCGTTTCTTTAATTTTTTGAATAAATTGATCTACTTCTTTACGATTGCTCACGCGGATCGATGCGGTCAAATCGCCGTAAACCGGATGCTCGATGATGACATCTTTCACCGAGACCCCATGGTCGACAAGGATGTACAGTTCTTGTTCCGTTTCTTCCGGCGTATGGTTACAAACGATGGTCATTTGTTCAAGCTGCTGACCTTTTTCTTCATGAAGATATATATAGCCTTGGCTCGTCGCAACGACCGGTTCTTTTTTTGCTTTTAAAATAGAAATATCTTGAACAATAATTTGCCGGCTCACATTCGTCATTTTGGCGATTTCGCTGCCGGTTAGCGGAGTTGTAGCTTTTTTTAACAAATCAAGAATAAAGTCTTGTCTTTCTGTAGTGGGCATTTTTTCTTTTTTCATTCCCGTCTTCACTCCTACTTCTGAAAAAATCGATTGGTGATTTCCTTGAATATTTCTGCTGTCCTTATGATATCATCTCTTGTTGTATTTTTTCCAAGAGATAACCGAATAAAAGACATCGCTTCCTCATCAGTGCGGCCAATCGCTTTCATTGTCCGAGACGGGGCTTGCATTCCGACTGAACAAGCACTACCGGTAGAAATGGCGAGACCGTACCGATTACATTCAAGCATTACATACTGTCCTTCCATACCAATGATGCGGAGTCCCAAAATGTTTGGCAGATGGCTGATAGAACTTCCTTCTACCATTATTTTTGCGGCAGGTAAAACGGTTAAATAATTAATTAGTTCTTCACGCAAAGCAGAAAGCCGTTTCCCCTCTTTTTCCATACTTTCGCAAATATCATCGGCGGCTGTAACAAACGAAGCAATCCCGGGAACGTTCACGGTTCCAGGACGAAACCCGGATTCATGGGTCGTTCCCGGAAGTTGCGGGTGCCACTTTAATTTTGGATTGATATAAACGGCCCCGACACCTTTAGGCCCATAAATTTTATGTCCGGAAAGTGATAAGCTGTCAATATTCATCTCTTTCACGTCAATCGGAAGTTTTCCAAATGATTGTACAGCATCACAATGAAAGATAACTTTCTTTTTATGTAAAATTTCTCCAATTTTTTTGACCGGTTGGACCGTACCGATTTCCGAATTTGCATGCTGAATGGAAGCGAGGATCGTTGTTTTCTTAATTGCCTGTTTTAAAACATCCAATGACACCATACCGTATTCGTCGACAGGCAGGTAGGTAACTTCGAATCTATTTTTCTCCAGTTTTTGAAAAAGGTGGTAGATCGATGCATGTTCGCATTTTGTTGTAATTAAGTGATTTCCTTTTTCCTTATGTGCTTCTATAAGCGAGGTAATAGCGAGAATACTAGATTCTGAGCCGCCGCTAGTAAAATAAATCCCATTTTGCTCACAGTTTAATCGTTTTGCCAGCTGCCGGCGACTTGCTTCTAACAGGTTTGCGGCAGTTGAACCGATATCGTGCAGGCTACTCGCATTTCCGTAAAAATTTTTACTTGCTTGGATAAAAACATCCAATGCGTTTTCAGACATAGGTGTTGTTGCGGCATAATCTAAATAAATCATCGTTTTGCTCCTTTATCTCTACGTCCTTTTTTTATCAATAAATTAAATATATATGCCACCTTGAGACCTCAATGGCACAAAGTAAATTCTCATCCATAAAAGCAGAAATTTTTTCAGGCAAACACGAAAAAAATTGCTTGCTATAATGGTAAATCTATGTCATGATATGTGTCAAGACAGGTGTATAAACTAATATATTCGTGCAATTATGAGCAAAACACCAAAGACCGTTTTGGAACAGGAGGGCACGATGATGAGACAATATGATGCCATCATAATCGGTAGCGGGATTGCTGCATTAACTGTTCTGTATCGTTTATATGATCAGATGAATGTTATTGTCTTCACAAAAGCAAATACTTTTTCCAGCAATTCTTATTTAGCACAGGGTGGAGTGGCAGTTGCCATGGATAAAGAGGATCATTGGTCAGAGCATTACCGTGATACAATGGTTGCTGGTATTTATCATAATCATCCGGAGCATTTGGAAGTGCTAACAAAAGAGGCACAAGTATATATAAAAGATTTAATTAAAAGAGGCATGAAATTTGACCGGAATCAAATGGGGGAATTCGATTACGGGCAAGAAGGAGGGCACCTAAAGCGGAGAATCATTCACGCAGGAGGGGATGCAACCGGAAAAGTTTTAACAACTTTTATGTTTGAACAAGTGAAGGACAAAGTTAAGATTATCGAAAATGAGATGGCTATAAACTTAATCACCCATGAAGGCCGTTGTGTCGGGGTGACAACAAAGAATAAGAACGGAGAATTAAATCAATATCTTGCGCCGGCTACCATTGTTGCGACCGGGGGCTGTGGCGGAATTTATGAGTATACATCGAATGCGGAAACAATCACCGGCGACGGGATGGCGATGGCTTATCGGGCCGGGGCAAATCTCACGGATATGGAGTTTGTTCAATTTCATCCGACTGTTTTTTATAAGAACGGGAAAACAATTGGTCTCATTTCCGAAGCTGTACGTGGAGAGGGGGCCTTTTTGCAAAATTCAAAAGGGGAACGGTTTATGGAGACCGTACATGAGCTCAAGGATTTAGCCCCGCGTGACATCGTGGCAAGAGCCATTTTTCGTGAAATCCAAAAAGGGGAACTCGTATATTTAAATATTGCTAATGTAAAAGATTTCAGGAGACGTTTTCCTAATATTTTTCAGATGTGTGTAGAAAACGGAATGGATATTCGGAACGGTTTGTTGCCGGTCATGCCGGGTGCACATTTTATGATGGGCGGAATTCAAACAGATGAACGGGGTCGGACTTCGGTAAAAGGGCTGTATGCTGTTGGAGAGGTGGCATGTACCGGTGTTCATGGTGCCAACCGAATTGCGAGTAACTCATTATTGGAAGGGATTGTTTTCGGAAATCGAACGGCTGAAGGGATACTCAATGACCATTTACCGGTGGTTGTAAGTGGATTTAGAGGGGCAAACTGGGTTAATAAGCAGACGCCGGTTAACTTGCCAACGAAACAGGAAATGAAGGCGAAAATGACAAAATATGCAGGGGTAGAAAGAAGTGCCGAGGGGTTAGAAAAATTAAAAACATGGCTGGAGCAGTATCCTTTTTTACATATAAACCTTGAAAGTTTATCTTTGGAAGAAGTAGAAATTGTAAATATGTTAACGGTCGCTTGGCTGATTGCAACATCGGCTTTGGAACGAAAGGAAAGTCTTGGAAGTCATTTTCGTATTGATTTTCCTGAATCAAAGAAAGTTGGAGAAAGACGAGAAATCATTCGGCAAATTTCTTATGATCAAAAGATTTTGGTGGGGAGTTCGTTGATATGAATCAATTAAAATTGAAACATATGCTTGAGACATTTTTACTGGAAGATCTAGGCGATGGTGATTTAACGAGTGATGCGATTTTTCCTGTGGAGCAAAGGGGACGAGGTGTATTTTTGGCAAAAGAAGTCGGGGTGATTTCCGGTTTAGGGGTAATTGAAGCGGTATATCACTTGTTGGATCCGAAAATGGAAATTATCCGGCATTTTGCAGATGGAGAAACGGTTACACCCGGTGATATAGTCGCGGAAGTATTTGGTCCTGTTCGATATATTTTAACCGGTGAGCGGCTTGTTTTGAACCTACTACAGCGGATGAGCGGGATTGCCACAATGACGAGGAGATGTATCGATATGTTGGCCGACACGACCATTCACATTTGTGATACCCGAAAAACAGCTCCGGGCTTGCGAATGCTTGATAAATATGCAGTGGTGACCGGTGGCGGAAGGAATCATCGGATTGGTCTCTATGATGGAGTGATGATTAAAGACAATCATATCGCATATGCCGGGTCAATTACGAAGGCAGTGCAAGCCGTACGGGAAAAGCTTGGCCATATGGTGAAAGTGGAAGTGGAAACGGAAACAAAGGGTGAAGTGCTTGAAGCGGTATCCGCCGGGGCAGATGTGATCATGTTTGACAATCGCAGACCTGAGGAGATTAAGGAATTTGTCAGACTTGTGCCGGATCATATTATTACGGAAGCATCGGGTAGAATCACATTGGAAAACTTGGCATCTTACCGAGGAACCGGTGTTGATTATATATCCTTAGGATTTTTAACGCATTCGGTAAAAGCGCTTGATATTAGTTTACAAGTGAACGAGGGGGAGAAAAAATGAGTTTATTGGAAATGGCTCAGAAAACTTTATTACCTGAACACTATAAAACGATGGCGGTTGAGGAGATGGAGGTGCGCGTTCGGGAAATTAAAGAGAAAATGGGCGACCGACTGTTTATTCCGGGCCATCACTATCAAAAAGATGAAGTGATTCAATTTGCTGATGCGGTTGGTGATTCTTTGCAGCTTGCCCAAGTATCGGCCAAAAATACGGCAGCGGAATTCGTTGTATTTTGCGGTGTTCATTTTATGGCGGAAACAGCAGATATTTTAACAAGTGATAAGCAAAAAGTGATTTTACCGGATATGCGTGCCGGCTGTTCTTTGGCTGATATGGCAAATATTGAACAAACGGAGCGCGGTTGGAAAGTAATGCAAGAACAGTTTGGCGATACGATTATTCCGTTAACGTACATAAATTCAACAGCGGCGATTAAAGATTTTGTTGGTCTTCAAGGAGGTGCTACGGTTACTTCTTCAAATGCTCGTCGCATGCTTGAGTGGGCGTTTACCCAAAAGGAGCGAGTGTTGTTTTTACCGGATCAACATTTAGGCAGGAATACCGCTTATGATTTGGGTGTGCCGCTTGTTGCGATGGCCGTTTGGGACTCGGTCCGTGAGCAATTTGAATGTGATGGGGATTTGGCTGATGTGAAAATTATTTTATGGAAAGGTCACTGTTCCGTTCATGCGTTGTTTACCGTAGAAAATGTGGAGCAAGTTCGGAAAAACCATCCGGATGCCAAAATTATCGTTCACCCGGAATGCAGCAGGGAAGTAGTCGCACTCGCCGATGATGCCGGCTCAACAAAATATATTATTGAAACGATTAAGGCGTCCGAACCCGGAACAAAATGGGCAGTCGGAACGGAAATGAATCTCGTTAACCGGTTGACACAGCAATTTACCGATAAAGAAGTGTTCTCTTTGAACCCGTATATGTGCGCGTGCATGACGATGAATCGAATTGACCTGCCCCATTTATTATGGGCGTTGGAAACGGTGGAGCAAGGCAAAATCATCAATCAAATTACGGTTGAAGAGGAGATTGCAGAAGGTGCGCGACTTGCCCTTGACCGGATGTTGGCAAGAGGTTGATTCTGGATGGCCGGGAAGAGAATTTCTCCGGCCCTAAATTCTAATTTTTAAGCAAACAATCCACCCGAAAAATAAAAAAGAATGAAAAAACAGTTTCTTCCGGTCCAAAATCTTAATTTTTAAACAAACAATCCATCCGGAAAATAAAAAAGGATGAGAAAACAGTTTCTCCAGCCCCGAATCTTAATTTTTAAGCAAACGATTCAATTTCCTAATGCCTGTTCAATATCTTCCAAAATATCATCTATTGCTTCTAGTCCCACCGATAGACGCATCATGTTGTCTGTAATTCCCATCGACTTTCTTACATCGCTAGGTACTACCGCATGGGTCATTGTCGCCGGGTGTTGAATGAGGGTTTCCGCATCACCAAGACTAACGGCAATCTTAATTAATTTTAGCCGATTCATAAACTCTTGTGCCTCGTCTTTCCCGCCTTGCACTTTAAATGAAACCATTCCGCCGGGAGCCTTCATTTGCTTTTTCATAATTGGATAGTGTGGTGAGTTCGGGTCACCCGGGTAAATGATATCTTCAACAAATGGATGATCTTTTAAATAGTTTGCGAGTTTCCTTGTATTTTCAACATGACGATCCATTCGGACATGTAGCGTTTTTAATCCGCGTAAAAGTAACCACGCATCGAATGGGGCGATGATGCCGCCGATATCTTTTTGAGTAGTCATCCTGATTTTTTGCATATCTTCTTTATTTTTCCCAATGAGAATACCTGCAATCACATCCCCGTGTCCGCTAATATATTTCGTTGCACTATGGATGACATAATCAGCCCCAAGCTCAAGCGGGTTTTGCAAATATGGTGAGCAAAAAGTATTATCGACAATAACGGGAATTCCGTATTTTTTCGCAACGTCAGTTACAAGCCTAATATCGATTAGTTCCATTGTTGGATTTATCGGCGTTTCAATGTAGATACAGCAGGTTTGGTCATGGATGGCTGCCTCAATTTCTTCGGCTGTCTGCATGGGACTGAATGTATGTGTGACACCAAATTTTTTATGAAGCAGGTCAAGCAGCCCGAACGTGCATCCATAAACCCCGCGCGAACATAAAATATGACAGCCGGAATACAGGAAATGGAATAGAACCGCCGACACCGCAGCCATTCCCGACCCGAATGCGAGAGCGGCTTCACCCTTTTCCAATGCCGCCATCCGTTCCTCTAATACACGGACTGTCGGATTACCAAGCCGAGAATAGATGAATCCTTCTTCCTCACCGGTGAATCGCTTTTCTCCTTGTTCGGCAGTGGAAAACGTGAAAGTTGAACTATGAAAAATCGGTGGATTCAAACTATCATGAAAATCCTGTGAAGAATACCCTTTATGGATGAGCATTGTCTCAAATCGCTTTTTCTTATTCATTGAGTCAGCTCCTTTAATAAAATGTAAACGATTACATTAATTAATATACGAAGCCCTAGAATATTATGTGATAAAAAAATTTTACATGAAAGTTAAATGAAAATTTTCTGATTCATATTGACAACGAAAGGATTGAAAAATATAATAGGTTCAGGAACATATGTTTGCTATGCTGGTATTTTATAACACTAGATGATTTAACTTACTGTAGAACTTATTAAAGATTAGTATTAATATAATGGAGGATGAGATGCTATGAATAGAAAAGAATTACAGGAACTTGCTGAAATTCGAATAAAAGAAGCAGAAATTCTCCTTAAAAGCGAGTGCTATGATGGTGCATATATATGGCAGGTTACAGCATTGAATGTGCACTGAAAGCATGGATTGCAAAAAGTACAAAAGAACATGATTTTCCCGATAAAAAGATTGCAGACAAAGTACACACCCATGATTTAGTAAGGTTATTAGGTGTTTTAGATGTGCAAGTTCCGGAAGAAATCAAATTTTACTGGTTTATTGTAAAAGATTGGTCGGAAAAGGCTCGGTATGAAAAGTATTCCATGGTAGAAGCATCAGATTTATTAGCGGCAATTAATGATCCAACTGAGGGGGTATTTAAATGGATAGAAGAACATTGGTAGAAAGCGATTTTACAAATGGCGCACTTTTGGTAGACCAATTAGAACAGAATGATTTTCCTGTTCACTCTGCTTTATGGTTATATGATCCTGACAATGAACGTTGGCGACTAATTATTTCTTCAATAAAATATGATCTGGCAGGTCCGCGAAAAGCTTATGAACATATTGATAAAGTAATAAGGAAAATTGAACAAACCGATCATGAATTTGATATCTCTTTAGAAAACATTACAGTTAAGCGGACGAATGATTCTTTTATAAAAGTCCTTGAAAAAATACAAATAGCACCTAATAAAAAAGGGACTAGATTCACAAGAAGGGCTCTAAATAATTTTTATATCGAGGATGCGTATATCTATAGAGTAGGTGCATAGGTCTATCAGATTATTGTTTTAGCCTAATGCTGAAAAGGCATTCTAAGTAAAACAACCCCTTTGGAAGTACGGGTTAAGGGGTTGTTTCCCATCATGCTGACTTATTTCCTTAATAAAGCCAAGCTTGCTTTATAAATAAGAACTACTGAAAATACTAAAATCGCTAAAATACCAATGAAATTTGTAAATGGGGTAAATGCTGCGAAAACGGTTCCAGAAAGCGGTACTTTAACTAAAGCAAAACCGGCAAGGATTGCAGCAAGAAACAAAAGTACAGGTCGATCCATTTTGTTCCCTCCCCTCACTGCTTTCCAATTATTATATGTACAAGGACCCAAAAATGTGTCAATCCTATAAGGGGAGATGAAAATTTTTACGTCAAAAAACATAGTAACTCATATATTTGACACCAAACTAAATTACCAATCACAGTCCTGTAACATTATCTATAAAGCTGGACTAAAGTTAAGTGTAAACGAATAAATTCCAAGATTCCATATAATTCACGTAAATTGTAATTTGAAATTCTTGTCAAAGTAGATAGGCTTAGTACATCGGGAATGTGTATATGAAAAGGCTCAGTTTTCGTTTGGTATCTGGCATCTTTATCATGGCTTTCACTATGGAATTTTAGTAGAATTTTTCCGTCTACAGCAAACCAATCGTAATAGTAACGATCAATTTGTTGATTTTTTGTTAGGAACTCGCGAATTCTTAAATAAGATCCGTCTATCATTCTAATTGTCTTTCTTTAAATGAAGCCGGTGGATTTTTTGTCTCCATCTCCATCAAGTATATCAATAATAATATCGCCGAACTCTGCTTGTATGATTGCAAAATTTGTTGATTTAATTTAATAAAGACCCTAATCTGTGAAGAAGGTAGCCCCATATTTCAAGGTCCTCTTCTTCTTCCTCACTTTTATTTTCTTTATTCTTTAGGGCTTCATAAGAGGTTTGATATTTTTCTTCAAAGAACTTGACTTCCTTTTGAAGTAGAGTTTTCTCCTCTTTTTCTGTTATTTTATTTTTTTCTAGAGCATACTCCTCGGCGATTTGTTTAATGGTTTTCTGCTGCCCGTTATTCGCAGTCCAAATAGAGGATTCAGGTATTTTTGCATGTTTATTTTTTCCATCACGCTCAACTTTTGAAAATCTGCCCTCTTTAATCCAGTTATTAATTGTTGTTTGGGATACACCAAAAATCCGAGCTAAGTCGCCTGTCTTGTATATAATCTCATCTTGCTGTTCATCAACAGAAATCGTTGCCATATATTTAATAATTTCAGTATAGATTGATTTTACAACACTAGGATCTGCTAAATCATTCTCGTTTATTTCGTTAATATTCAGAGGTATGGTGGTAGGTATTTTTCTCAGGGAATTAATAAGTAATTTAAGAACAACTGGACTTAAGCTTTCATTGTAAGCTACAAAGTTTTCTGCTAACTGATCAGCATTAGACAAAACCGCTTTCTTTTCAAAATACGTAATCATAAAACTCACCTCTCATACCTCTTATTTTAAATGATCATCCAGTAAACTGAAACTAAGTTGAAAGATAAAATAAACTCCCAAAGTCATGTAAATGAAAGGTCAACTATATTTATACTGAGAATATAGAAAACTATATATACATAGTTTTTATCTATACACCTTAATTCTAAACGTTGATTGTAATAACTTTGTAGATTATAATTTTTATGAAAAATCAATCATTTAGTTTGAATTGGATACTACTAATACTGAGGAGGATTGTTTATGGACAGAGACATGTTGCAGGAAAATGACAGCCGGTTTCGAGTTTCCTACTGGATGAAGCGTGAAGTTTTTTATATACATAAAAATATGATGGTAGAAGAAGTTGCTTGGTTAATGCATGATAAAGAGATTGACGTATTACCTGTTGTCGATGAACAACGTAAACCAATCGGGATAGTAACATTACGTTCGATTCTTAAGGATGTCTTATTTGAAAGAAAAAAGGATCCTGTTTGGTGCCGCATGGAGAGTCAGCCTGTTTCCGTAGTACATGAAGATGACTCTATTCTAGAAGTGTATCAAATAAATAGTCCATACTTCCTCGTTGTCAATAACGATGACACTTATATAGGATTTTTGACACATGCTGAACTACTAAAAGCACTCGGATCTTACTTGGAAGAATGGAGAGAAACAAGAAATACAGCAGAAATATTGAACATTATTCTCGATAGCGCCTATGAAGGTGTTGCTGTTGTTGATGAAAATGGCATCATTAAACAATTTAATGATGCCTATAGTCGCTTTACCGGAATTAAGAAAGGCGATGCGATTGGTCGACATGTAAAGGAAGTAATTGATAATACGAATTTACATAATACTGTAAAAACGGGAGTACCTGAGCGAGGGGTAATTCAGTATATTAATGGTCAGCCAATGGTGGTCAATCGAATTCCAATTTTTAAAAATGACAAAATTGTTGGTGCAATTGGTATGTTAATTTTTGAAGGGGTGACCGAACTATATCGTATTTATGAACGGTTTCAGGAAAAATCACTCCATCGTAAGGAAGAAAAACCTTATCTGGCTGATCATAATCAAAACGAGTATTCCATGAGTCAGATTATTGGTGAAAGCCAAGCAATAATGCAAGTAAAATATTTAGCAGAAAAAATTGCAAAAACTGAAGCAGGTGTCCTAATTACAGGGGAAAGCGGTACAGGAAAAGAAATGTTTGCTAGAAGCATCCATCAGCTAAGTTCATTTTCCTCAGGACCATTTATCAGTGTGAATTGCGGCGCGATTCCTGAGCAATTATTCGAATCGGAACTGTTTGGCTATGAGGAGGGAGCATTTACAGGTGCAAAAAAAGGTGGCAAGCCGGGGAAATTAGAATTAGCGCAAGACGGAACAATATTTTTAGATGAAATAGGTGAATTGCCATTATTGATGCAGTCGAAATTGTTGCGTGTCATCCAGGAAAGGGAGTATGAACGGGTTGGCGGTGTGAAGAAGTATAAGCTAAATGCCCGGATTATTGCTGCGACAAATCGGGACTTAAAAAAGATGGTAGAAACAGGTGATTTTCGTGAGGACCTATATTACCGAATTAATATCATTGAACTTCAAATACCGCCTTTAAGAGAGCGAACAAATGATATACCGCTTTTAATCAATTATTTTTTAAAAAAGACTTGTACGAAATATGGAATCTTAATGAAGAATATTACACCGGAAGCAATGCACGCTTTTCTTCATTATGAATGGTTTGGAAATATTAGAGAACTAGCTAATACAATTGAAAAACTTGTCATATTAACAGAAGGACCGACAATCGATGTAGTCCATTTACCGAAATATATGAAGGATAAAGAATTGCTTTCAATGGGTTACGCTCAAATCAACAAAAGTTCGATAATAGATGAGTCAAAACATTACAAAATGGAACGGGAAAAAGAAATGATTAGCGAAATGCTGATAAAAACCGGAGGAAATAAAACAAAGGCTGCAAAACTCCTCGGAATTCATCGGACGACTCTGTATCAGAAGCTAAAAAAATATGGATTGTCGTAAAAGTGTAGTAGAAAAACTACATTACTGCAACATTTTGTAGTATTTTTTCTACATATAATAAATTCAAAATATTTCTTTACAATTAGTTCGTTTGTAATTAAACGGATAGTTATCGAGTAAATTATATTTTTTAATAAAACATTCCCAAGTTGGCACACCTTTTGCATATTCAATAAAGTAAGAAAGGAGTGATGATTTTGGAAAATTTTTCTGTATTTCGAACACCTCAAACAATTGTTTATGGTCGTCATGCTTTGAATGAAGTAGCAAAAGAATCAGCATCGAGAGGAACAAAGGCGCTTGTAATAAGTGATCCTATCATGGAAAGTCTCGGCTATGTCAGCAATATCCGGAATGATTTATCGAAAGTCGGTGTAGAAAGTGCAATCTATCTCGGTGTGAAAACAGAACCAACAGATATTTATGTTGAAGAAGCTCTTAATCTATTAAAGAGTGAAAATTGTGATGTTATTATTTCGCTTGGGGGCGGGAGCTGTATTGATACAGCCAAAGCAGTCGCAGTTCTCGCAACGAATGGCGGATACATCGGGGATTATATGGGAGGAAAGACATTGGCAAGTCAAAACCCTGTCCCTCATATTGCTATTCCAACAACGGCCGGTACCGGTTCAGAGGTAACTGATGCAACAATCATAACAAATACAAAAAATAATGTAAAAATGATGATTAAACAACCTGTATTTATGCCTGATGTAGCAATCGTTGATCCAATGTTGACAATCTCCTCGCCAAAATCGGTAACGGCTGCAACCGGTGTAGATGCATTGAGTCATGCCATTGAGGCTTATATTTCAAGACGGGCTCATCCGATGACAGATAAATTGGCACTATCGGCAATGGAGTTGATTGTTGGCAATTTGCTAGCAGCTTATGAAGATGGAAATAATCTTGTGGCAAGAGAGGCAATGTCACTTGGTTCCTTGCAAGCAGGGATGGCTTTTTCCAATGCATCTGTTTGCTTAGTTCACGGGATGTCAAGACCAATCGGAGCTCTTTTCCATGTACCACATGGATTTTCGAATGCAATGCTTTTACCTGCTGTATTGGAGTTTAGTAAAGCGGAATGTATTGGTCGATTGGCTGATCTAGGAAGATATTACGATCCGCAAGCAGAAATAGTATCGAATGAAGAAGCGGCTGAAATTGCTGTATCATCAGTAAAAAAACTTTGCTTAGATTTAAACATCCCGAATTTAAAAGGATGGGGAATTGACCAGCAACAATTTGAAAGCGTTATCAGTAAAATGGCAGAAGATGCGCTAGCAAGCGGGAGTCCACAAAATAACCCTCGGATTCCAAGTAAAGAAGAAATTATGGAACTATATCTTTCGTGCTATACCTACGATTTTGCCAATCATCGTGTGAGTAAATTGAAATAAGATAGAAACGAGAGGGGAAGTTGGGATGGTTTTCATTGGTTTGCTTGGGTTGTTTGCTTCACTCGGTTTATTGGTTTATTTGACAATGAAGGGTATTAATATCATTATTGGAGCCATTATTTGTTCCATTGTTTTAGCAATTTTTGACGGTTTGAGCTTAGAGGTAGCACTTATGGACGATTATATGACTGGTTTTGTTAATTATTTTTCTTCTTGGTTTTTTGTCTTTTTACTAGGTGCTATTTTTGGAAAGTTTATGCAGGAAACAAAGTCTGCCGATAGTATAGCGGCATGGATCAGTCGTCGTTTTGGGGCTAAGCGTGCTGTTTTTGCTGTCGTTGCAGCGGCAGCAATTATGACTTATGGTGGGGTCAGTTTATTTGTCGTCGGTTTTGCCGTTTATCCAATTGCGGTATCTTTATTTCGGGAAGCCAACTTGCCGCACCGATTTATTCCACCGGCGCTTGTATTCGGATCGATTTCTTTTACAATGACTTCACCTGGTTCACCGGAAATTCAAAATATTATTCCAACCGAGTTTTTTGGTACAACACCGACGGCAGGGGGATGGATTGGTGTACTTTGTGCGCTAATTATTATGGTTGCAGGTGGATTATGGCTCGGTTCCATGGTGAATAAAGCATCACAAAATGGGGAAGTGTTTTCACTTCCGAGAGAGTCACCATTAAAAGGATTGGAAGAAACAGCAGCAACCGTTAGTAAAACACAAGGAGAGAAAAAAGATGAAGGGCTTCCGAATATTATCATAGCAATTTTACCACTTGCTCTTGTCATCGTTTTACTGAATGTACTTGGCCAGTTTATGAATCCGACGATTGCATTATTAATTGCGTTAACAGTCGGGATAATTGATGCGTGTGTCACGATGCATAAATTTTTACGTGAATTTTGGCAGTCACTTGCTGTCGGTGCTCAAAATTCACTTGTTGCTCTGGCCAATACTTGTGCTGTTGTTGGTTTTGGAAGTGTAGCAGCAGCGGTACCAGCTTTCGATATTCTTGTTGATAGTCTAGTTAATATGCCTGGACCACCACTACTCGGCTTGGCTGTGGGGGTAACATTGATTTGTGGTATTACCGGCTCAGCATCCGGTGGTTTAGGGATTGCGTTGCCGATTTTAGCACCGATTTATATGAGTCAAGGGTTAGATCCGGGCGCAATGCATCGTATTTCTGCTTTAGCATCCGGCGGTCTTGATTCACTCCCGCACAATGGTTATGTCGTAACAACGATTCGGGCCATTTGTGGTGAAGAGCATAAACGGTCATACAAACCAATCTTTATGTTGAGTGTAGTATTACCGACAATTGTTCTGTCCCTTGCCGTTATCTTATATTCAGTCTTTTAAGTTATAAATATGATAGCAACCAAAAAGATTTTATAACCACTTTGTAGCTAAATATAGCTATGGCAGAGTATCTGTACTATGATACTAGTTTTTAGAAGAGTATGGTTTTGGGCGCTAATCAAAAAACTAATTTTAGATAAATGGAAATCAAAAATAATTAATGGGAGGTTTTTCATTTGACACAAACAGCTGTTAAAACGTTAAAAAATTATATAGGCGGCGAATGGATTGAAGCCACTTCGGAAAAACAGGAGCCTGTTTATAATCCGGCAACCGGTGAAGTTATTGCTTATGTACCAATTTCCGGAGAAAAAGATGTCGAGCGTGCAGTCAGTGTAGCTTTTGAGAAATTCCAAACATGGAAAGAAGTCCCTGTTCCGAAAAGGGCTCGGATATTATTTAAGTATCAACAACTGCTTGTCGACCATTGGGATGAACTGGCGAAACTTATTACAATTGAAAATGGAAAAAATTTTACTGAAGCATATGGAGAAGTACAACGGGGAATTGAAAATGTTGAATTTGCTGCAGGTGCACCATCGTTGATGATAGGTGAACAACTGGCATCGATTGCAACTGACCTTGAATCGGGTGTTTATCGCTATCCGATTGGTGTAATCGGTGGAATCACTCCATTTAATTTTCCAATGATGGTTCCATGTTGGATGTTCCCATTGGCGATTGTGACAGGTAATACGTTTGTGTTAAAACCATCGGAACGGACTCCATTGTTGGCAAATCGTTTAGCAGAACTGTTGGAAGAGGCAGGCTTACCAAAAGGTGTCTTCAATATTGTTCATGGTGCACATGATGTTGTGAACGGTTTATTAGATAATAAAAAGGTCGCTGCAATTTCTTTCGTCGGATCCCAGCCGGTGGCAGAGTATGTGTATAAGCGGGGAACGGAGAATTTAAAACGAGTTCAGGCGTTGGCAGGAGCAAAAAACCATTCAATTGTACTAGCTGACGCAAACTTAGATAATGCGACAACCCAAATTTTAAATGCTGCTTTTGGTTCTGCAGGAGAGCGTTGTATGGCAGCATCGGTCGTTGCAGTAGAAGACTCGATTGCCGATGAATTTATCAAGCTTCTTGTACAAAAAACGAATGAGATTAAAATTGGAAACGGTTTGGATGAAGGTATTTTTCTCGGGCCAGTTATTCGTGAACAGCATAAGGAAAGAACCCTCCAATATATTGAAACAGGTGTTAACGAAGGAGCGATTCTTATCCGTGATGGTCGGAGAGATGAAGCGGCTCAAAGGAAAGGGTACTTCGTCGGGCCAACGATCTTCGATAAGGTAACGAAGGATATGAAAATTTGGCAAGATGAAATATTTGCTCCTGTTCTATCAATTGCCCGTGTAAGCAACTTAGATGAAGCGATTGAACTTGCCAATCAGTCACGATTTGCAAACGGTGCTTGTATTTTTACAAATGATGGTAGAAGTGTGAGGAAATTTAGGGAAAACATTGATGCCGGTATGCTTGGTGTAAACATCGGTGTCCCAGCACCAATGGCGTTTTTCCCCTTCTCAGGTTGGAAAGATTCTTTCTATGGAGACCTCCATGCCAATGGCAAAGACGGACTCCAATTCTACACACGGAAAAAAGTCATTACTACTAGATGGGTATAATCGATGTTTGGGGCTGTCCAGAAAGTCAAAAAATAAACCAATATATATAGGTTGATTGAAGTGAAGGTAGCGGCGACTCCCTCGAAAAATGCTACCTGCATTTTCCTTCGTGCGATGCCAATTCAAGGGAAGCTTATTCAGATTCCTGCGGGAACAGCACACAGATTCGACGAAAGCGTAGCGGCAGTCGAAAAAGTTTTTGTGACGAAAGCGATAGCGACAGTCACATGAGCCGAAGACCCTGCAGGAGCGAGGAAACGAGCGACGAAGCGGCTGAGGCCGTGCCCGCGTCCGCCACCAAAACGAAAATCAACCGAACCTATTCTTTTAGTAATAAAATTTTAGAAGTTGTACTTTTAGGACAGCCACAATGACAATTTAAGCATATTGAAACCTTCAAAGACTGTTGTTCTCCCGCCGGAAGTCAGATTATTTTATTGACATTATCATTAAAAAAGTTATTATAATATTAACAGAGCCCACCACGCCTCTTAACAATGCGGACCAAGGTGGGTCATTTTATTTATTCAAGCGGTTATGTAGAAGAACAACTGCTTTTGTCTTACGGAATGTGCCCATGGATATTGAGATAAGCTCATACTCATAGTTGATGGATAATAACGTTCAATAGTCTGATATCTCGTACAATAAGCTGGATCTTTATCTGCGCAAGAACTCCACCAACCAAATGGTGAAAGATTATTTCAAACAAGTTTGGTGTTAAATTCGTTGTTTCCGAAAGAGTTGAGTTGTCCTGATTCCTTCTAATTGGAAACCTGTTGGAATCTACATTGAGTCCAAGAAAAACAGTAATGATATGGGCATTCGCACGCACAAATACACAAAACCATTTTCATCCGCTCTTGTGCAGCCTGACGCTACATGTAGGATTGTAGCGGGAAATAGTATCTTTGTTTTTGTGGCATATCATGGCTACCACCCAAAAAGCCCATAATTCAAAAAAACTAACACTCAAGGCATAAAATATTGTCTCTAGATAAATATAGCTAACACAAAATTTGCCCAAATCTTTTCCATAAAGCCTTTTTGGGTGCTAATCATATCGAATAATAGAACTGGACTACAGGAATTTTCAGGAATTAAAACAGGAGTCATTTTTTATAATTTACAATATTTTCCTGGAAACCCCGAATTTTTAGCTTCTTATGAGGAGTAGTCAATTATGTTCTTAAGGCTGCCAAAACATTGATTCACCATAAATTTTTTAAAAATTGAATTTTACTTTTATCAATCGGTTGGCAAAAGTCGCCGTCTACCCGAACCCCTGAACCTATATGGTATTCGTTTGCATGGATCTGAGCGTCAAGGTCGGCAATATTTTCCGGCGTGACTCCTGCACCAACTAAAATCTCCGGTCCGTTAATTTCCTGGGATAATGTTACAAGTTTTTTAAGCATGTTGGAACCTTCCAAGGCTATTGGTCTTCCTCCAGAAGTTAACACCCGTTTCACATTCTTTTTATATTTTGATAAAATTTTATAGGCTTCAATTTGCGAAGAAACGGAATCAAAGGCACGATGAAAGGTAATGTCTAAATCAGGTACAAGCTCAATTACTTTCAAAAGTAAGCTTTCATCAATTGCTCCGGTTGGCGTAATACAACCAAAGACAATCCGATTGCCTCCAAGGCTGTTAATCACTAAAATATCCTCTTTTATCGTATTCCAATCGTTTTGATCATACACGAAACTATAACTATGTGGCCTCACCATGATTTGGACCGGAATTTCTGCATGCGCCAAGACATTTTTTATTGTTCCGTAACTTGGGGTTAGACCACCTTCTTTCATTGCACTGACAAGTTCTACCCTGTCAACCCCAAGTTCTTCAGCTTGTAGTGTGTCTCTTACATTCATTGTTATTACTTCAATCTTTTTCATTGTCCGTCCCTCTTTTTGTTGGAGTATTTGATTAGGTCTTACTTTTTTGTCCTTTAAAAGTATATAAATTTTTAGCAAAGATGAATTTCGACGTGGCGGGAAAATTTAAGAATTACGTATAAGTATAACAAATTAATTTATATGTATGAGACACTTTTTCTTGTTTTTCCACTAAAATTGTCCCATACAGCCATTCTATGAGACATTTTTGTTTCAATTTTTGCCAAATTTGTCCCATAAAACGCGGTTCGGGCAATCATAAGTCAATTCATCTCATATTTTCTGCCGTTTTTTCCCTACTTTAAAAAAATTTCCAGCAAAGAAGCAAATTGGCTTGTTGCAGTAAATTTCCCAATGATATTGAAACATGATAAACCCTACATTCCAAAATGAAACGTTTACAGGGGCTGTTACTTTAAATTGTGAAACCTATCCTTTAATTATTTGATCCTACCTCCACGTGATAAGACATACACTCATTTACTCAGATTCACTAGCTTCCACGAACCTTTTATCCACATTTTTGAACATACATTTAGAGATAAAATCTCATATTATCTATATTAATACGTTCGAGGACGGTCAATAACAGGAATGAGCATTGTGATCTTTTTTTTTGGAGAGTTTTACATTTCAATTTTACGGTTAGCGAATGGCCCCCAAACAGATGTACAGTTGTTAACTCATCATTCAATGGTTTAATATCACAAATTTGTGAATTGATAAGCCAAATTTTCCCTCTTTGATCCAATGTTTTGCAGGGAATTAGTATAATTCCGGGCTCTAGAGAGTAGACAACAGGAACATTTTTCTTTTCTTTCAAAATAAACCGGGCACCATTCCTCGCTCCATTTAGATCAAATCCTCTAAAAATATAAGAGTCTTCTACGATTTTATTTGGCGGCTTCATGACCAGAAATTTTTGTTCCCCTTCAATAACCATAGAATATTCATTTCCATAATTATCAAAATCTGACAGAATGGCACATGTATCCCCGTTTATCAAATAATCTTCTTTCAACATTCTACATTTCCCCCTTTTCCAAACAAATTACTTAAATTTAGAAGGTTTAAAAGAATGATTATTTTGTTTTTTTTGCACTGGGAATGCTTTCCAAAAAACAATTCGATGGTTGAATGGCCATATTTTGTATTCAGAATTTGAAAAATAAACGAAAATAGTGTTAAAATATGAATAAAAATTATAAAAATTCTGTTAGTGTATTAATTTCGACAATTTAGGACAAAATTCCTTCTTTTTGAGTATGTTTTTTAAAAAATAAGGATATTTTTCCTATTTTCCTTTTTCTCACCTTAACGGGCAGTAAAATCTCAACCCTCAAGATTTTCGAGTTTACAAAGAAGATAGGTGGGACGGACAACGTAAAGATCCGATTGCTTCAATTAACCAAAAGCGCCAGGCACTTCATCCACATGGCCCCATAGGTGGAAGTTTCACTTTATCCCGCACAAACGGTCACTAAATCTTCCTCCAGTAGCTTAAGTTAAATCAAAGATGTAAAGGAGGAAGATAAGTGTCCGTAAGTGCCCGATTGGTTCAACTAACCATCAGCGAGAAAAAACCCCACTGATGGAAGTTTCACTTTATGAGCATTTTTGTTTTAAAGAAGCTCCAAATCGCAATGATGAGTCCTCCTAATGAATCTGTAATCAAATCGGTCATAGTGTCAAGGTTTCCCCCACCTTGAAGTCCCATTTCAAACAAATTGTCCATCGTAAATTCATATATTTCCCAAAGAACACCGCCAAATACAGCAAACGATAAAATAAACAGGGATACAAACCAAGGTGAAAGATGACTGATATGATCTTTTCTTAATAACCTTTTATAGAGGTCAAACCCAAAAATTGCGATTAAAATACCGCTAATGAGATGCATAAAACTATCCCACCAGCCGTTACGGTAAAATCCTTGAAGAGAACCAAGAAATTGCGATCCGAAAAGAAATACGAGATAAAAAATAATTATCGGCAAACTTAATTCAAATTTTGTCAATAAAATAATTAAGAGTGGAATGAGACCGCAAGCAACTCCGCCAAGTGCAATAAGTGCATCGGAGTCATTATCTTTCAAAAAAAGTTGAACAGCAACGAATGCCATAAAGACGACATATAGAACACATAAAAAAATGGATACTTTCTTTCTCATAAGGGACAGCTCCTTGTTATTTGCATGGATACAAATTTCCCTTTTTAGGATTTGCAACTTTAGCTGGATAATTCCAATAGTAATGTTCAAACAGATTTCCATAATTATATTCCTAGAATTAACTATGATACAATTATGACAAAATATGAAGGAAAGGGAAAGGATATGAAAACATTATTGATTGTTTCTCATCCTGATTTAATCAATTCGGGTAGTCAACAATATTTTTTAAGCTCACTGAAAGGGAATGATAAAATAACTGTTCATCATTTAGAGACTCAATATCCTGATGGAAAAATTGATGTTGCTAAAGAACAAGCTTTATTACGAGAGCATGATCGAATTATTTTTCAATTCCCCTTCTATTGGTATAGCTCGCCGCCGTTGTTAAAACAGTGGCAAGATGTTGTGTTGGAGGCGGGATTTGCTTATGGAAAAAGAGGAAACGCACTTTACGGTAAAGAATTTGGCCTAGTGCTAATGATTGGTGTGGCAGAACGTGAATATCAAGCCGGTGGTACAGAACTATTTAGTATTAATGAATTAACAAAACCATTCCAAGCAATGGCTCACAAAACCGGCATGATCTATTTGAGGCCACTTACAATCTTCCAATTCGGTTACTTGGAAGAAGAACAAAAAATGGATTTATTGATTAAATATTGGCAGTTATTGACAATGGAAAATGATTTTAGTCTGGCTACAAGGGAAAAATGGCTGATTGCCCAGTTGAAAAATTTTATAGATCAAAATTCGGACTCACCAAATGCCCGAATTTTTATATATGCCGTGGATTTAATTGAAGAAAACCGCAATACAATTGATGGATTACAAATGGTGTTTGATGATATGTATGATTGACCGTTGTAGAAGTGGAGAATGGAAGCTTCATTTTTTGAAAACCATTATGTTATGGGAGGATAAAATGGAAAAACAAGAGTGGCTGTTTAAGCAACTGCAGGAAATTTATAATCAAAGTACAGATTTTAATGAAGTGGTATTGATAAAGGCCATACAAAACATTATTAATGAACAAACAAAACGGATTGAGCAAATGGAAGGTGAATTAGAAGGTACACTTTGGAGTCCTCGAAAATGGGGTGAATAGAAGCATGGAAAAATTTGCGGTAAAAATTATAAAAATTGGTTGACTTTCTATTCTTAATCAGATATCCTAATTATAGAACAAATGTTTGTTGTATATCAATGGTATACAATGCAAACAACTGTGGAACTTTTCCACGGACATACTACTATCATCCTTGATTCGTAACCAAAGTATTATTTAGAAAAATTGTATGAAGGGTTAGTGGGGTGGAGATTACATGGAAGAGTTATTAAAACAAATGATGTCTGAGATGGTTGCATTAAGAAATGAAATGAATAGCCGTTTCGATGGGGTCGACAAACGCTTTGATGATGTGGATGGTCGTCTGAACAGCATGGATAAACGCTTTGATGATGTGGATGGTCGTCTAGGCGGTATGGATAAACGGTTTGACGATGTGGATAGCCGTCTGAACAGCATGGACAAACGCTTTGATAATATGGATGGCCGTCTAGACGGTATGGATAAACGCTTTGATGATGTGGATGGCCGTCTGAATAGCATGGATAAACGGTTTGA
>ERZ1673766.14-NODE-14-length-76272-cov-32.906740_pt1 | contig 76272 bp, 87 predicted proteins | sample MGYA00580143_ERZ1673766 | MGnify/ENA primary metagenome ERZ1673766 (study PRJEB41219, sample SAMN04549641) | soil metagenome | isolation source: soil | place: USA:California, San Francisco Bay NWR | collected 2009-02-09 ... | reverse complement strand
TATTTACTTCAGAATTCTTTGCGGATCTCTCTACAGATGCAACAATTGGAATTGGGACAACATTTATATCATCCGTTGCATCCAGTGCTGCAGTCGGGATGGTTGGCGGTTCTGTAGTTCCTGGATTAGGTACAGCAGCAGGGGCAGCAGCAGGCTTAGCGACAGGCATTTTAACTTATTTCATAATGAACTCGGATATTGGTAAATCGGTAAAAAGAGGCATTCGAACAGGATTTAAAAAAGCTTACGATGGTATTGGAAAAGCAGGTAATTGGATAGGTTCAAAATTTAAATCGGGGTTTAAAAAAATAGGTGGTATCTTTGGATAATAATCGACTTACATTTAAAGAAAGTAAATTAGTTTCAGCAATTGGATTTAATTTATTTTTTGCTTTATTATTTAGTGCATTACCGGAGTGGAGTACAAAGTTTTGGCTAATTAATACAACTGTTGCTATGTTCTTTATCATTCGAACTGCTTATGCTTGGTTGACAATGACTGACAGTAAAAGATATTTCTCGATAATGAGCTACGGTATGATTTTTATGATGGCATTTGTAGGTGCACAACCGATTATACGATTACTTTGGATTGGGGAAAGTCATTTATGGATTCTTTTTGTGGTCACTTGGTTATTATTATTTATTGTCACCCACCTATCTAAATGGAAGATTGGCAAAATGTTTAAAGATCCATTTGATTCCAAGGGTGGGAGGATTTTCCATATATTATTTCTTATTGTTATAATCCTTCTTCCCTTCATTATGATATTTACTAGTCAAGAGGGGACGACAATAGCAGAACAGTACATTGAATTTATGGCAATGGGGGCAGTTGCTTATATTATTTCTCTTTTCTGTTTGTTTATGTTGCCGGCTTTTCTCATCAAGCCGGAAGAGATGGATTCCCTTTAAATGAAATGGAAGTAGGCGGTTCTTAATCTGTTACCGCCATACCTAAAAGCTAGAATTGTATGTTTCACGTTCTAAATTTTTAATGAAAGCAATAAGTATTTATTTGTCCGCATATAGAGGACTAAACTTAGGATGAATACGGGCATTTTTTTAAGAGATGAACTATGATCCACTGCTTAACAAACACCGCTTGTACGTAAAATCAATAGAAATTTTAGTTGCTCAATCACTCTTTAATTTAAGGGTGAAGTTAGGTGTTCCTATTTCAAAAACATTCCAACAGGATTACAGAATTGATAAGCTAATATTTTTGTATAAAGAATTTAGAAATGCCTTACGAACTTTTTGTCATTCTAAAATTAGACAGAAAAGGATGAGTATATTTTGAAGTTAATTATCAAATATCTTACACTACTCGCCATATTATTTTTTGTTTTATATGGATGCAATTCTAATCATAAGGAAAAGGCAGAAGAAAAACTGGAGGAAGCAACAGAAACTAATGCAGATAGTACTCAGCAAACCAAAAATGAAAACAAAGAAGTGAAAAAAACAACAGAAAATTTTCAAGTAGAGCCATTGCCTTCTACGTATACGGACCTTGCTAAATTACCTATTGGAGAATATGCAAATATTACAATTGAACAAATTGAATCTGATAATGAACGAAAGAAGATTATAAGTAATTTACCGGATATATCCGGAAATCCAAGTAAGAAGGAATTAGACTATTTTTATCGTGAACTATTAAGAAAACTGCAAAAAGATTATGAGGGACCGGAAAATCTAATTAATCGTTTAAAATTTGAGTTCTTCGGTGCCCCGGATTCCGATAATTCACGATATCAATTCAAAGAAAATCTAAATGTTATATTTATCATTGATTCATCGGGTAGTATGGCCCAAAAAATTGACGGAAGAGAGAAAATGGCTTCTGCGAAAGAATCAATTCTTAAATTTGTAAGTAAACTACCAAAAGATGCGAAAGTTGGAATCAGGGTTTATGGTCATAAAGGAACAGGTTCTGACTCTGACAAAGCATTATCTTGTAGCAGTAGCGAACTTGTCTATCCGATATCCAATTATAATGAAGGCGAGTTCCAAGCCGCACTCAATAAATTTTCACCTAGCGGCTGGACGCCGATTGGATTGGCCTTGCGGGAAGCGAAAAATGACTTAGCATCCTTTGATGGAGCCAATAATACAAATATTGTTTATTTAGTCAGTGATGGAATTGATACATGTGAAGATCAGCCGATTGAAGCGGCAAAGGATTTGTATTCATCAAATATATCACCAATCATAAATGTTATTGGATTTGATGTAGATAGTGAAGGACAAAATCAATTAAAACAAATTGCAGCAGCAACGGACGGTATATATGAAACAGTAACTAATGAGGGCGAACTTCAGGAACAGTTGAAGAAATTAAATGATTTAACCAGTCAATGGCAAGAATGGCTTGAAAAAGGTCAACAACATCTTGAAGGACAAAAAATTTCAAATAGCTTAGACATTTTTAACTATATTACTGATGAGGGAAGTAAAGCTACTGATGAAAAAGTGAATATTTATTTAATACTTAGCGAACTGTATGAGGACAAACTTTTTAGTAAAGAGTCCTATGAATACCTAACTAAAAAGAATACCAAGTACCACCAATGGATTAATGGTGAGGTAGAAAAATTCAAAGAAGAACTTAAAGCATTAAATGAACAGAACTATAACGAAGCAATTAACCAGTTACAGGAGAAATACAATACCAATACCCAATAGGTTGGGGTGAGATTATTTGAGAGGAAGGAAACTTGAAAGAATTTTATATTTATTGCTAGCCTCTATGCTAATCTTTTGGACGGTGTTTCCGGCTGTAAGTGCCTTTGCATATATTACTCCGGGAACACCCATTGTCCCGGGGAAACCAATTACCCCGGGTACGCCGATTCAGGGAGGTACCTTTATTATTCCAGGCAAAGTATATGAACCGGGTAAATCTAGGGTCAAAATTTTAAATCTGTATTTAGAAAATAGGTGGTATCTTTGGATAATAATCGACTTACATTTAAAGAAAGTAAATTAGTTTCAGCAATTGGATTTAATTTATTTTTTGCTTTATTATTTAGTGCATTACCGGAGTGGAGTACAAAGTTTTGGCTAATTAATACAACTGTTGCTATGTTCTTTATCATTCGAACTGCTTATGCTTGGTTGACAATGACTGACAGTAAAAGATATTTCTCGATAATGAGCTACGGTATGATTTTTATGATGGCATTTGTAGGTGCACAACCGATTATACGATTACTTTGGATTGGGGAAAGTCATTTATGGATTCTTTTTGTGGTCACTTGGTTATTATTATTTATTGTCACCCACCTATCTAAATGGAAGATTGGCAAAATGTTTAAAGATCCATTTGATTCCAAGGGTGGGAGGATTTTCCATATATTATTTCTTATTGTTATAATCCTTCTTCCCTTCATTATGATATTTACTAGTCAAGAGGGGACGACAATAGCAGAACAGTACATTGAATTTATGGCAATGGGGGCAGTTGCTTATATTATTTCTCTTTTCTGTTTGTTTATGTTGCCGGCTTTTCTCATCAAGCCGGAAGAGATGGATTCCCTTTAAATGAAATGGAAGTAGGCGGTTCTTAATCTGTTACCGCCATACCTAAAAGCTAGAATTGTATGTTTCACGTTCTAAATTTTAATGGAAGCCTTTTTTCTTAGTATAGAAAGGGAGTTTCCTAAGGAAGAAATTAGACGAAATATGGATCGGGGTGGGTTGTCGGCCATGTCAGCCTTCATTATTTAGCCGGAAGAGATGAAAACTCAAAGGGGAGGGAAAATATGGGAAGATATGTTAGAATATTTTTATTTATTGTAATTGCACTGTCCACAATGTTTTTAACTACCCCTTTTTCAACAATGGCATTTACTGCGGGGAAACCGATCACACCGGGGATTCCGCTTTCCCCGGGTCAGCCTATTGATTCTGGGAAGCCTATTCTGCCGGGCGATCCACTTTAGCCGGGAGACCCCATTGAACCGGGGAACCCAAATACTGGAGATAATCAGTGGAGTGATGGAAATCAAGGCACCAACGGAAATAATAAACAAAATGGCGCACCAATTGACGGTACTACTGCTCCCGTTATGATGCCGGATGGGACGATTGTTGTGCCCAATGAGGATGGGACTTATTCAATCTATAAGCCTGATAAAGATGGAACCTATTCAGAAATGCCACCTAACTCGAAGGATAGCCAATCCATTATTGATCAATATACTAAATATAAAAATAGTACATCTACACAATCTGGAAAAAAATAACCAGAATTACGGATATAATCCAAATGCTGAAGGCCCGGGTTTTTATGAAGGAATAAAATACGTTGTCAATGATGCAATTGGACAACAAGTTAAATTAGTAGGAGAGGTGTTGGATTCAAATGGAAATTATCAGTTTGGAAAATCAGGTACATGGAAAAGCTTCCTAGTCTCCGGGTATAAATTGGTCGGGCAAGGAACGGGAAATGGCTACGTTCAGCTATCCGGTGATGCGTTTGATGGGGTATTAAAGGGGACAGAAGCTGTTCAGGGGTTTAATACTGCACAGAAAGGTGTTAGAGATTACCGGCAATTAGCATCAAGTGCTTTAAGGACTGGAGCCACATGGAATTTAAATAGTTTATTTACTGCCACAGGCCCCATGACCACCCTTTCCAAATTTAATATTGCAACAGCTACCGTAGGCCTAGGTTTTTCTGCATATGAAACAGGTACAAATTTCCATGCATGGCAAAATGAAACAAATTTTGAAATGAAAACCGATTTAGCTGGAAAAACTTTTTCCAGTTTTGGTGAGACGTTAATGGGCGCAGGGGTTATAAGTGCATCGATACCGACACCGGCAACAGAAGTAGTTGGTGGAGTTTTATTGGTGACAGGTGCCGTCCTGTGGGCTGCAGGAACCGGTTTACAATGGCTTAATAAGTCAAAAACAGGTAGAAAAATCATAAAAGGAACTGTTGAAACATTTAAAAAGGTTGGTAAAAAAGTAAGTGATCTTGGTAGTAAAATAGGCGATGGACTTAAATCATTGTTCGGATTTTAAGTAAGAAAACAAGCACATGATTAAGAAATTCAGATTAATGAGCCGAAAACAAATGGGGATTTTCATGTAATACCTACTTATTTATGATTAAGGTGGAAGTGCAGATGAAAATTAGTCATGAATTTTTGAAGCTAATAGAAGACAGACAAAAAGAAAAAGAGAAATATGAAATTTATCAACACGTATATAAATTTCATGAGTCAGATAGCGAATTTTTTTATTATATTGTTTATAAATATTACCAAGAGGGGAGAGGGTATATCATCCTGTCTTCTTCCCGAAAATTGATTCCAAAAAATGAAGCAGTGGAAATTGCTTACTACTTTTTAACCCATAATGGTACAGTTTCTGCTGCTCTGGGGCCAATGTCAGAGGTTCGGAAAAGGAAGGTTGAAACCGTTAAAAAAATCAAATCAAAATTATTAGAAGGAGAGGATTTAATTTTAACAAATAGACACTTAGCTGATTCCTATCATATGATTAATAATACGTTAGAATTGCAAATAGGGAATACGAGAAAAGTAAATGATATTTATAATCAAATTAAAGAACTCGACTTACATATTCAGAGAAAAACACATGTGTTAACGAAAGAGGCTTGGCAAAAAGGAAGAAATTTACTTCATGAATATAATGTAACAATGTATGAAGAATTGAAAACCCTATTGAAAAGTTGGGAGAGTGCCGAAAAAATAATAGATTATCTAAACCGATTGAATCTAGGTTTCCTTGAAAAATATAAGGCAAGAAATGTAGTAAAACAACTTCAAATAATGTTTAATGAACAAGCAAAGGAAAAGGTAAATAAATCATTAGAAGACTTTGAAAAAGATTTCCAAGGTAATTTTTTTACCAATCAAAGAGGAGAACTGAACACTGAGGAATATATTCAAGTCACTAATCGAATGATGGAAGAAGATTATAAAAGAAATTTATTACGGGATTGCCGAAATTCTTAATTTCTCGAGCTCTACTCAAAGTTGGTAAAACAGAAAAAGAAGATTAAAGAGAAGTTGAAACAATAAAAAAGGTCAACAAAAGATGAAAAAAGTTTGGCAGTAAAATAGGCTGTGGACTTAAATTTGTTTGGATTTTCAGAGAAGAAGGTGTCCGTAATTGCAACTAAACCAGCAATTTCTAGAAATAGTCGAGAAATATAAACAAGACAATGAAAAATTCGAGGTATATTCTTACGTTTTTAAATATGTCGAAACAGATGAAGAATTTTATTATTATATCCTTTATAAGAAATACCGACAGGGAAAAGGAAATATGGTCCTTTCTTCTATACGTGGACTTATTGATAAACAAGAGGCAGTGAAAATAGCTTACTTTTTTTTAACACATAACGGAACTGCAAATGCGGCAAATCATGTAATAAATAAAAATAGAAAAAGAAGTAAAGAGTATGTGGAAGAACTTATGGAACTACTTTTGAAAAACAGACATTTGCTAAAGCCGTTACAGAGTTCAATAGATATCGTTATTGATATATTAACATTACAAGCAAAAAATACAGAACGTATAAATCAAATTTATCAAGATTTACTGGAATTAGATCAAAGAATTCACACGGGTACAAAAGTATTAACGGAAAAATTATGGCAAAAGGGAAGGAATTTAATAAAGGATTATGATGCTTTAGTGTACAGTGAAGTAAAGCAAGTAATATATAATATTCCCGAGGCAGAAAAAATAATGTCATATTTAAATGAGAGAAGTCACTTTTCATTCATTGACGGATTCAAAGCTAGAAAAATTTTAAGGAAAATGGAAAAGCTTTATGGTGCAGAGGCCAAACAAGATTTACAAAATTCTTTGGAAGGATTTGAAAAAGATTTTCAAGGAAACTTTTTCACGAAAACAAGAGGTGAACTTAGTACTGATGAATACGTTCAATTTATTCATCAAATGGCTGAATATGAATATAAGAAAAATTTATTAGAAATTTGCCGAAATCCTTGAATAAGATATTCAATGTTAATAAAGTGAATACGGACGCTAAATGTAAAATCCGAAAAGTAATGGGAATTTTTATGTAATGCCTTTCTATTTTTAATTGATGTTGACGCAGTTTAGAGAAATAGGCGAGTGACTTAAATCATTGCTCGGTCTTAAGAGAAGAAGGTGTCAGTAAATGCAATTAAATCAGCAATTTCAAGAAATAGCCGAAAAATATAAACGGGAAAATGAAAAATATGAGGTTTACCCTTACGTTTTTAAATATACCGAAACAGATGAAGAATTTTATTACTATATTTTATATAAAAAGTATCAAGAGGGGAAAGGAATGCTTGTCTTGTCCTCAAACCGAGGTCTCTTAAATAAACAGGAAGGTGTGGAAATTGCTTATTTCTTTTTGACACATAATGGAACTGCAATTGCTGCTACAAACGTGATAAAAAAAGTGATGAAAAGAAGCAAAAAATATGTTGAAGAACTAATTCAGCTCCTTCAGCAAAATAAAAGTATGTTATTTCCTGTACAAAGTTCAGTAAACATTATAATAAATACATTAACAATACAGGCAAAAAATACGATTCTTTTCAATGATATATACCAATCTATTTTGGAAATTGATAACGAAATCTATGACCGATCAAAGACATTAACAAAAGAACTGTGGTTAAGGGGAAGAAGTTTAATCAAAAAATATGATGGATTAATATATAGTGAATTTAATTACGTTTTTAATAACTTGCATCATGCGGAAAAAATAATCACTTATCTAAATGATGAAGGGAATTATATATTATTTGAAAGGTTTAAAGCCAAAAGAATGGCGAAAAAGCTTGAAAAAATATTTGGTAAGGAAGCAAAGGCAAATTTAATAAAATCCCTTGAAGGATTTGAAAAAGATTTTCAAGGAAACTTTTTCACGAAAACGAGAGGAGAACTTAGTACAGATGAGTACGTTCAGTTTATTCATCAAATGGCTGAAAACGATTATAAAAGAAACTTATTAAGAGATTGCCGGAATCCTTAATTATGTCAATGTATTGGAGTGAAGAGGATAGAATATGTAAAAGAGACCTTTAGTCTGTATGTGAATAATTTTTGGAAAATCACGTTATTAGCATTAACGATATGCTTGCCTTTTTTGCTTGTACATGGTTTTACTTCGAATGTCGTTTATTATTATGTAAGTTATACACCTGCTGAAATTTTTGGGGATTATACGAATTTATTTTTGAGTATGGTCTTTTTTGTACTTGTTCAAATTCCGTTGATCAAGTTCATACAGATGGAGTTGAACGGGGAGGAAAATCAGCTCAGTTCGAGTTACCATATATTTTTCAAATATGGATTTATGGCGTTTTTATTTGCCATCCTGTATATTTCACTTATTGTTATTGGGATAACTTTATTTGTGCTACCCGGAATAATTGTTCTTATATTGTTTTATTTTACTCCTTACGTTATGATTTATAAAAAACAAAATCCGTTTCGCTCTCTGGGCACGGCTTTCAGGTTAGCTAAAAAGCACTTTTTTAAAATCCTATTGATTATACTTGCCATGGGACTTATCGACAATTTATTCAGCTCAATATTATTGCTTGCCATTTCAGGTGTATCTTCAGACTATTTATCTATTTTTTTCGGACAGTTGCTGTTAAATTTAATCTTTTTCCCGTTACTAACGATTTATACCACCTGCCGTTTTCATGATTGGTTTGAAGAATTGGAGGAACATGTGCCGGTGAAAAAATTGCATTAAAATTATGAACATATCGAAAGGGGCAGCCATGAGAAAAATATATCATTTTTTTAGAATAATATTTTTATATCTTTTTATCTTTTTTTGGTTTTTTCTAATAATCGACTTTTTACGGACAGATGATGTAGACGCGGCCTTATTTAGCTTAGGATGTGCTGTGATTCTTTATTTTCTTTTCTTTCGGTTGCTTTTATCAAGAAAAAGAAGACGGAGCAAATATAAAACTTCCTCTCAAAGAAAGAAATCAAGTAAATCCAAATCTTCCTCTTCCTATGATTCAGGGGGTTTCTTTAGTTTTGGCGGTTGGGATTCCTCTGACGGAGGGGATAGCGGTGGAGATGGAGGAGGCGGTGGTGGAGATTGACTGCTCCAAGTTCGATAAACGGTCGGTTCTTCATCATTTTTTCGCTTAGCAAAAAAATCTGAAACACATCCGAACCGTTATCCGTAAATATATGTATGATGAAAGGATGTGTTTGCCATGAGTAAATACTCACTAGACGAATTTTTGAGCCAAACAGAACAAGAGGATAAAGGGGAAGGATTATTTGAACTGGAAACTCCGCATCTTCTTGAAGTTAATTTGAATGGACAGATTTGGGCAAAAGCAGGTTCCATGGTTGCCTATCACGGAAAAATTAAATTTGAACGTGAAGGAATATTGGAACAAGGCCTAGGTAGCATGTTTAAAAAGGCGATTTCAGGAGAAGGAGCCTCTTTAATGAAGGCGAATGGTCAAGGAACATTGTATTTGGCGGATGACGGAAAAAAGATTATTATCCTGGACTTACAAAATGAGTCCATCTATGTGAATGGCAATGATTTACTCGCATTGGAAACAACAATTAAACACGATATTAAGCTTATGAAGCGGGTTAGCGGCATGTTGGCGGGCGGATTGTTTAATATCCGTTGTTCCGGTACCGGGTTAATTGCGATTACCAGCCATTATGAGCCGTTAACATTGCGTGTCACACCGGGCAAACCAATTATAACTGATCCAAATGCAACAGTTGCCTGGTCAGGAAATCTGCAGCCGGAGTTTCAAACGGATGTTTCCTTTAAAACCTTTATTGGGAGAGGAAGCGGCGAGTCCATCCAAATGCGTTTCCAAGGGGACGGCTTTGTCATTGTCCAACCGTATGAAGAAGTGTATTTTCAAGAAAGTCATTAAAGTTTATGTGGGAAGAAGATGAGTAACATTAAAGAGATTATACTGGTAGGGTCTTTTCATTTTTTAAAAACATCCTGCAAGTGGAAAGTAAAACGAATGAGCGCATGCTCCTCTTGATAGGCGGAGTCCATTTGTGGATGCTAAGGAAATTATTTGAAGGAATTGGATGGAAAGTGATTAATCCATTTTCTGAATCGAGCTAGGGCAGTAGATAAAACAGAAAATTTAAGGCAGTCGTACTAGATAAAATTAACGTGATTGGAAGTATCGATGATGATCATAGCAAATAATAATGGTTTAATCTTAATTCGACGCAATCATTTAGAAGAACGTAATTGGCGAGATGATACAAGTTATAAATTTATTTTTTCATTCTTTGGAAAAAGTGTATATCAGACCCATTATGAGGATCTCACCATTCATGCTGGAGAGTTTTTTATTTTTAACCCAAATGAACCACATAAACAACTAAAAGTTACACAGGAAAAGTTTCTTATTGAAATTGAGCCGGAAGTAGTGAAGGAGGCAGCTATTCAATTAGGTATTGAACAACCGGAGCCGGAGTTTTCTGCACAGGCATTTAGACACCCGCTGATTAGCCAGTGGGCGTCCTTTATCCATAATTATTTCATTCAACAAGAAGCCGAAGAACTACCGGCGAATGATTTGTTTTTGGATAATAGTGTAGCACAGCTTACTATCTTGCTCTTACAATTTGGCTTAGGATCTCATCAAAAGGAACTGCCAACGATTCAAACGAAAACAAATATTGATATAGTAATCAATGCCCTAAAAGAAAACTATACAGAAGATTGGTCACTCGATCAGATGGCCAACATTTCGGGATTAAATAAATATCAATTTGCCCATCAGTTCAAGGAAGAGAAGGGGATTTCTCCATACTCTTGGCTGCAATTATATCGTTTGTTTAAAAGTCAGCACTCATTAATCAATACAGATGAATCCATTTTATCAATTGCACTAGAACACGGGTTTAAAAATATTTCTTCCTATAATCGTCTATTTATGAAAATGTATCGGAAAACGCCGACCGAATTTCGTAAAATATATAGAAGAAAGTAGTCCTATCAAGCTGACAAGCAACATGAAGATACCACTCACACACATTAAAAATTGGATGGACACATGTAGGGAGAAAATACCATAAAGTGCAAGTGAGATGGTGTTCGAAAAATATAATAAAACAGCATTAAAGCTAAATGCTCTGCCCATTTTATCTTCCGGTACCAGTGATTGAACAATATACACCCGTGTTAAACTGGCGAGCGGCATTCCAATACCAACAATGGCGGCCCCGATGAAAAAATGCGGAATATCATAAAGGAGACCATAGTAGGTAATTCCGGTAGCCCAGATAATCGAACCAATGAAGTAATGGCGCAGTGTCATTTTTTTTATAAAATATGGGATGATGATATTGGTAACAATAACTATACCCCCAAACAACCCTTGTAAAATACTATAGAGTTGTTCACTTGCAGAACTAATCTTGGATAAAGCCAGTAGCATGCCAACTTCCCATACCCATGTATTAAAAAAGACTGTGATAAAGGTAATAGAAATAATTTTTTTATAGTAACTTGCTTGCGAACCCAATGAACAAATTCAAAGATTGCAAACAAAGCCGCTTTTATTTTTTTAAAGTTAGGTATCTAAAAACAAATAAGTCAAAAAATTTAATGTAATTGTTAAATATAAAAATTAATAAAAATTAGGTATAATTTCCCTAAGTTCCTAATTATTTGAAAGGGTCGGGAGGTTTACAAGCAAATCTATGGCGTACGTCATATTAGAATGATCACCAAACTAAGGATATATAAGGAGAACACAAAATGAAAAGAAGATTATTTGAAATCATTAGCATCATTTTAATTACAATTATTTTAATACTGGATTTTATCCCAAATTTATTTTTCGATTTTAATGGATGGCTTTATTGGCTAATGTTAATAATATTGGGTGTGTTTGTTACCATTAGTAGCAGTTCCAATTCCCATAATGAATTAAGTCAAATAATATTTTCTGGATACCTAATTATTTTATTAGTCTTATTAACGATAATTTTTGGTAAATCAAAAAATGGTTTGTCTACTTCTCAGGGCGGTTTCTGGATAATACTAGCATTATTCATTATCCAAATTTTTTCCTATTATAAGAAAAAAAACAATAGATGACAAATAGTTTGGAAAATGAGACTTAACGGTTTTAAAAATTTGTGCATATGAGTGTATGGATGTATTATATATCGATCACCTTAATCGATTACATGTTATTCTTGAAAGAGTTTCTTTTCATAAATATGAGCAGGGGGGGATTAACCTTATTTGGTTGAAGTCTAAACTGATAGATTGTTGGTGAACCGTTAATACAATTATCTCTTGATGTTCATATGAAGGATTATCGGTGCTGGCAAAAGAAATAGTTGCCAGTTTTTACGTGTAAATCGTTCATATGGCAGATACTTTTTCTTCTGACAAAATAAAAAAGTTAAGAGCTGCTGAAGTATTAGAATTCTATTTTTTGGATGGAATTTGGATAAAGTATTAAGATTATAGAACGAACACTATATACAGGATTTTAATTAAGTCTGTAAATGAAATGCATTTGAAAATTGACTAATTTTATTGAGAGAAGAAATATAAAAATCGATGGGTTTGATAGACTAATATTCATTACTGATACTCTAGTGAATTTAGTCGTTGCCATTCCTTCGCCTAACGAACAAACCCGTATAAACATTCAGCAGCCCTTACATTAATTATAAGTGGAATTTTATAAAGAGTAAATTTAACAATTAGCGGGTAAAAATTGTCAATAATAACAATAAAAACTATCAACTTACACAATTAATTTATATGAAACAATATGATATAATCATTTTGAGATATGCATGTTTGAAATTTTGGTAAATTAGGTTCAGGTGATCCATATGAATAATAATTTGGGTAGTTTTTTAAAATTAAAGCGAATAGAAAAAAATATTAGGCAAGACGATTTATGCCGCGGAATTTGCACTCCTTCTTATTTAAGTAGAATCGAGAATAATCATGTGGTTGCCGATGAAGAAATTTACATATTACTATTTGAAAGATTAGGCATTGCTTATGATCAGCTACTCGAAAGTATTGAGCACATCGATGAAAAAATTGAAAAATGGTATGATAGTTTACTGAATAAAGAAGAGTATGAAGTAAATATTGAAGAACTTAAGGGTCTATCTATCATAGGCGGTGGTAGTACTTCAATCAAATTTGAAATCGTTTATTGCCGTTATCTTTTGGAACATGATGATTTAACTGAAGTCAGTAAAGTTCTTAAAAATTTAAAACAAATTATCAAAGTTGCAAATAACCGAACCTTTTTCCTATATACCAATGTATTATTACTATATTATATTAAAACTAATAAATTTTCTGAAGCTGTAGAAGCAGGGGTGGAATTATTACAACTTGTCGGTTACGAAAATTTGGCAAATCGATTTGAATTAGGAATCTTTTACTATAATTTTTCTCTTAGTCTGAAAAATATTTACTGTTACGAAGAGGCGCTCATTTACATAGAAAAAGCATTGAAAATTTTTAAAGACGAGTATTTATTGGAAAGAGCCTTGGCATGCCATATTATTCTTGGTACCTGCTACAATAATTCAAGAAAATGGGACGATGCCATTGCAACATATCGCTTAGCGGAACGAATCCTCATTTATCTGCCAAAGGAAGATCAGAATAAATATTTATATATAATTAGTAATAACTTGGGCAATTGTTATGAATATCAAGGGAAGTACAATGAAGCAATCAATTATTATTTAGAAGCGATAAAATATGTAAATGACGATAACAAAAGCAAAATCCAGTTAAATTTAATTCGAACTTATTATTTGAAAGGGGATATTGAATCTGCCAGACTTTGGTTGAAGTCGAAGCAGGCAGAGGAAGATAGTCGGTTGTCTGAAAAATATCAGATCCAATTAAAAATATTTGAAACAATTACCGATGATAACCTTACGATTGATAACATTATAAATATACAAAAGTCAAGCATCAATTATTTTTTATCGATAAAAGACTGGAAACTTACAGTCAGATATAGTGAATTGTTTGCCAATATTTATGAATCTTATAGTCATTATAAACAAGCTAATTTATTATATAAGTTAGCCTTACAAACAAATCAAAACAGGAGGGAATAAGGGAATGAAAAAGTTATTAATTATCGTATTACTATTATTTGGAGTTAATTTCTTCGTGTCTGGTGGAATTCATGTAGCAGATGATTTAGACATCGGACCAATGAGCGTTAAAGGAGAAGAGGTTAAGTTATAAGAAAATCATCGTTTATCGTTTTGATTAATAATTAGTCCAAAGTTACGAAAACCGTCGAACAATCTGAAGTTTGATGGTTTTTTGGCCACACGCGATCTAGTTAAGTTCATACCCCCTGGTATATAAAATGAAACTTTCATCAGTGGAAGTCCTTTATGTTGAACCAATCAGGCCTTTACTGGCAGTTTATTCCCCAACTATCTTTATTGTATACTCGAAAATCTTGAGGAGGGGAACTTACTGTCTGTTAAGGTGCGATTTAAGCAGATAATCCTTGCCTTTTTCCTAGATTACTTTTTCGTGTTTGGCAAGTTCGATAATCCGGATTTGTTTAAAGTTTTTTTGAGGGCGAATGAGATATTAGAAGTGATTGAAAATAGTGAAGATAGATGTAAATCAAGTGGATTTTGCATTCTGTTGAAGGATTTAATCAGATTAATAGTCATTATTTCACGTATATTGGAAAAAAGCATATAACTAAAGACTGGCTAAAGTATAGAATTACGTTTTCCCTAAAACAATCATATCATCAGGAATTATTATGTAATACTACGATTCCTTTAATAACTTTTATTGGTCCGAAAATTCATTCCGTTTGTGTAAGTTGACAGCATTTGATGTATTTTAGGAATCATTTTACTCACTAATTGTTAAATTTACTTTTCATAACCTATGTTTATAATATCAGTATAGGGTGCTAAATACCTTAATTATTTTTAATAATTTGTTTTTAACCGAATAAAGGAAGGGGAATGCTATGAATGTAAAAAAGAGATTATTTGGTTAGGCATAATTGACTTTTTTTATCTGGCCATATTTTTCATTTATATTACCAGCCGAGTTTATTTAGGATATTATCCTATAGGTATTGTGAATTTAATCACATTAATTTCTTGTATAATAGCATTTATATTCTTTACAAAAAATTGTATTATATTAAAAAAATTTAAACCTTTAAATTATGCTGTGTTTATAGGATATATCATTTCTATTGTTTTTATGTTTTACACTTTATTTATTTTGTATGCTTTTTTGCCTTTATATGACTAAAAAAGGGGAAATATTATATGAGTCCTACAAGTAGTTTTGCAAAATTTTTCATATTAGTTTTATCTTTGACTATTCTTACTCCTAACTTTGCTTTTGCTGCAGAATCAAATAACGAATCTATTAATAGAAAAGTTGAAGGGGTGGATGCAGAATCTATAAATAGTGAAATTGAAGATTTGAATGCTTATTTCCTAAGAACTTACAACTATGCAAAAGATTTGGTTATAAATAGTATTCAGTCTGATGAAGAAGCATATGCAGCTTTACTTCAAAATAAGGAGTTCGTTTTACTTGCTGAGAATAACACGTTAAAAGTCGACTTTGATAAAATTGCTAATAGAGAAAATTTATCAGCCAGTGATTGTATTTTTTTAAAGAATTTTGTTGATAGGATTAACTCGTTAGTTAACAATCAAGCAATTTCAATAAATGAAAATCTTTTGTTTAGGTTTGTTACTAATGTTAAGCCTACATTTGTGATGAGACCAATGGCAAATTCCATTGCAATAATGGGAACAACCCGAAATCATGCGAAAACACTAAAATCTGTATATAATAATGCTGCTTTTCACACAAAGCATCTGACTGCTGGTCTATAATTTGCAGTAAGAGTTCAATCTGGTGGAGCTTGGGATTATAAAGTACAATTAGGCACCAATACTTACTATTATGTCTCTGATTTAAATTCAAATATGACTGGAGAAGCTATTGGTAATTTCCATTACGGATATGTTGGAAGAAGTGTTTTTAGTGCTATAACCTTAAAAAGTGCTGCTGGAATGTACCAAATAATAAGCGGAACATCAAGCGTCAAGTATTTTGATTCTTTCTTTGATGACCCTAGGGATCAAGCTCAAATTCAAAAAGGTATCGACAAATATAATGCTGAACATTAATTTATACAATTTAAGAAATAAGTATTAAAATAGTTTAGAAGTACATGGTATAATAAATTTGCGCCGATATGTAGATTCCATATTCAAATAAAAGGTGAAGCAAACCCTCCACATTATCAGTTGTAGAGGGTCGTTTTATCATTGGTGTGATTTTCAAGTAACTAGTGATGAGGATGTGGGGCCAATGAGCGATCATTCTAGTGAAATAGAAAATGGTTAAGATGAATCAAATAGCTCGCGTGACAAAAAACCACCGGACCTCCGATGGTTTTTTGCCAAATTCATAAAGTTTCTCTATTCCAACTCAAACGCCCCGGTATAAAGCTGATAGTACTTGCCTTTTTCTCCAATCAGCTTCTCATGGTTGCCGCGTTCGATGATTCTGCCTTGTTTAAGGACTATAATACATCAGAGTTCACCTATGAAATTAGCTTGTTAAACGATTTGGTTCACGCCTACAACAACATTCTCCACTTGTCTTTTCATTATATGCACGGAAAAAAGTCCTCCACGATGCAAACTATTAATTGTGGAATGCTTTTTCATCATAGTTTGAGCTGTTTTCTTTTAAAACTGGTTTTTTCACTAATGCTAATAATAAAATCATGCAGATTATGCACAGAGAACCGAGCCATTGAAAAAATCCAAACGGTACTTTCAACCAGAAGACGGTGGTCAACACGGCGGCTAATGGTTCAAGGCTACCTAGTAAACTAGTTTCCTTTGGTTCTAAGCTTTGCAAACTCTCAATATAAAACCAGAAGGCTAACATTGTTCCAAACAGTATGACAAAACTGAGATACATTACGATTTCAAAGTTGAAAGTTGCTATATGTATTTTCCAAGGCGGATGGATAAAACTGAGAGCAACACCGCCGATGATCATGGCCCAACCAACGATAACAAGGGAACCGAATTGCTTGATAAGCGGGACGGCATACAATGTATAAAAGGCGAGTGCCACACCGGATAAAACGCCCCAAATAATGGCCGGCATTGGTACAGAGAGTTTAGATATCGAACCGTTTGTCAATAATAAAAAACTTCCGATAAGGGCTAAGCAAACCGTGATAACGTCTTGCCCGGTAAGAACGGCCTGTCTGCGGAAAACGGTATAAATAATAATCATGACAGGTGCCAAATATTGTAAAAGTGTAGCCACTGCCGCATTACCATGGCTGATAGATGCCATATATGTATATTGGACTGCCAGCATACCGAGCAACCCGAAGATAATTAATTGTATGGATGACCTTTTCTGTTTCCATACACGAATGATTTGGCTCCGTTCTTTTTTAAAAAATTGGATAGTCAATAACGCAATTCCGGCAAGCAATAATCGGATGGTGACTAGCCAATTGACCGAGATACCAAATTGTTGAAACAGTTTTTGTGAGACAGTGCCGCCGATTCCCCAAAATATCGCGCCGAGGATGACTAGCAATAACCCTAATTTTCTTGAATACGTGTTCATAATGTACTCCTGCCCATTAAATAGTCATACCACTATCATAATAAAAATATTTCCTCTTTTCTATAATTCCCATTAAAAAAGAGGACATCGACTGCCCCCAAATGATTTAGAGAAGTAAATCTTTATATTCCTCACTGTTTTCCAATACTTTTTTGGCATAAGAACATTCAGCGATAATATGCAGTTGGTTTGCTTTCGCATATTCCGCCACTTGATTTACCAACTGTTTACCTAAACCTTTTCCATTATGTCCTTCATTCACAATCGTATGGGTTATAGTGATTTGTTGTTTACCGTCGAGATCGGAAGGAATGTACTCAATTCTTGCAATGACTTCCCCGTCTTCTTCCATGTAAAATTGATTGGTACCTGCTTTTATTTCTGCCATCTTAAACCGCCTCCTAGTTCTCACTTTATTTAATAAATACGTTTTCATTAGTATAACAAAAAACTTATTGAATTACCCTGAAAAAAGGTCTAAAAAATAGATAATATATTTACTTGGACTAAGCAATTCTACATGTTATAATTCTTGCATAAGAAAAAATTTCATATCCAAAAGGATTAGGTGTCTTTTTTAAAGACTTAATAGGGAAGTTGGTGAAAATCCAACGCGGTCCCGCCACTGTAAATGGGAGCTCTCTTATATACAAGCCACTGTCATCGGAATGGGAAGGCGGAATAAGAGAGTGATGATCATGAGCCAGGAGACCTGCCTATTCTTTTGCACCAAAAAACCTACGCGGATAGGGAGGTGTGCAATATAGTTGTTCATTGCATCCTCGAATTGATAGGATGTTTTTTTGTCTTTTAATGAGGGTCATTTTTAAGCCGAAACCAATCGAATTTTATCGATAGTTAGTTTATCAAAATAGAGGAGAGATTCACCTTGAAAAAAAGATACATATTTCTAATCCTGTTGCTTACATTCGGATTACTTGCCGGGTGCGGGGCAAAGGATGACTCGAAAACAAATCAAAACGGAGATAATACTAAAACAGAACAAGCAGAAAGTACAACAGCCGCCTTCCCGGTTAAGATTAAAGATGCCGTCGATCAGGAAGTGGTCATTGATAAAAAACCGGAGAGAATTGTTTCCTTAATTCCGAGCAATACAGAGATTGCCTTTGCGTTGGGACTTGGTGATGAAATTGTCGGCGTATCCGATTTTGATAATTATCCCGAAGAAGCATTAGAAAAAGAAAAAATTGGCTCTATGGATTTCAATGTAGAAAAGATTATTTCCTTAAAACCTGATTTAGTGCTTGCACATGCATCAGGTGCTCACAATTCTGAAGCCGGATTACAACAGTTGCGAGATGCGGGCATAACCGTTCTTGTTGTGAATGATGCGGAAAACTTTGAAGACGTCTATGATTCTATTAAAATGATTGGGAAAGCGACAGGGGAACAAGCTAAAGCACAATTACTTATTGATGACATGAAGACGAAAATTGAAAAAATTCGTGAAAAAACTGCAAAGATTCAAGATAAGAAGAAAGTATATATAGAAATATCTGCCCCTGATATTTACGCCGCAGGGAAAAATACATTCATGGATGAAATGCTGAAAATCGTTCATGCAGAAAATGTGGTGACCGAAGAGGGATGGCCAAAAATTGAACCGGAAGCGATCATTGCCGCCAATCCGGATGTCATCATAATCACTTACGGATCCTATACGGAAGGGGCAGTTGAACAAGTGCTAAGTCGAGAAGGTTGGGACCAGGTGAATGCTGTAAAAAATTCTCAAGTAGTCGATATTAATTCCGATATGGTCACTCGTTCAGGTCCACGTCTCGCTGAAGGGGTAGAGGAAATTGCAAAAGCAGTTTATCCGGAAATTTTCCAATAAGAAACCTTTTGCGTATATGGCAGCATCCATCCTTTTGGTTGCTGCCATTCTCATCGGTATTTCAATCGGTACTGTAACGGTTCCGATTGGTGATATTGTCAAAATTATCGGATCACGTCTTTTTAATATATCGCATGTAAATGTCGATCCGATGTATACAACAATCGTTTGGAATATTCGCTTTCCCCGTGTCGTTTTAGCGGGATTGGTTGGTGCGTCCTTGGCCATTGCAGGAGCCGCCTTTCAAGGGTTATTAAAAAACCCGTTAGCTGATCCTTACACGCTCGGTGTTTCATCCGGGGCTTCGGTTGGTGCTGTTTTGACTATCTTTTTGCATATCACTATCCCTGTCATCGGTTCATATACGCTGCCGTTTCTAAGTATTTTATTTGCCCTAATAACCATTATTGCTGTCCTTATTTTTGCAAAAAGAATTGATCGCTCAATGAAAGTCGAAACGATTATTTTAACAGGTGTGATTTTTAGCTCCTTTTTAAGTGCTTTTATATCCTTGATGATTGCTTTGACAGGGGATGAACTTCGGCAAATTGTCAGCTGGCTAATGGGAAGCGTTTCGATGAGAGGTTGGGAATATATTCAGATTATTTTACCGTTTTTTCTTATCGGCTCGTTTCTATTACTTATGAATGGAAATGAACTAAATGCGATGTCCTTTGGTGAAGAAAGGGCGCAGCATTTAGGGGTAAATGTAAAGAGACGGAAAATGCTTGTATTAACAGCGGGCTCAATTTTAACCGGGGCAGCTGTTGCGGTATCGGGAACAATTGGTTTTGTTGGTTTAGTCATCCCCCATTTAACAAGATTACTGTGGGGACCTGATCATAAGCATTTATTACCATTATCGATGTTAACCGGAAGTGCTTTTTTAATATTAGCGGATCTTACGGCAAGAACCGTCATTTCACCGACAGAGCTTCCCATTGGTGTGATTACATCTTTAATCGGCGCTCCGGTATTTGCTGCCATTTTAATCCGAAACAAAAGGAAAGGAGGGGAAAGATGACGTCCATAAAGGTTGAAAATCTATTCGGCGGGTATAGTGGCGAACCTGTTTTAACAGATGTTTCATTTACTGTTGAACAGGGAGAATTTTTCGGGATATTAGGTCCAAATGGCAGTGGGAAAACGACATTATTAAAAATGATCAGTGGAGTTTTGCCATTTTTAAAAGGAAGTATTTTTGTAGGGGACCGATCTATCCAATCATTTTCAGCAAAAGAGCTTGCCCAAGTTATTGCTGTTCTGTCGCAACATTCTTCACAGGCTTTTTCTTATACGGTCAAGGAGACGGTCGCACTTGGCAGATATGCGCATAAAAAAGGCTTATTTCAAACATGGAGTCAAAAAGATGAAGAAGTGGTTCAGGAAGTGATGCAATGGACCGGTATTGAAAAATTTCAAGAGCAATCACTTGAGTTTTTATCTGGCGGAGAAAAACAGCGGGTTTTTTTGGCACAAGCACTTGCTCAAGAACCGGAAATTTTGCTGTTGGATGAACCGACAAATCATTTGGATTTATCCTACCAAAAGGATTTATTGGATTTATTGCACAAGTGGACGAGGGAAAAAGGGTTGACGATTATTTCGATTTTTCACGATATTAATTTAGCCGGCCTGTATTGTGACCGTTTATTGCTCTTGGAAGACGGAAAGGTCATCAAAAACGATACACCAAAAGATGTTTTGACGGAAAATACGATTCAACAAGTGTTTAAAACGAAAATTGAAATGCACCAGCATCCTAAAGTGCCGGCCCCGTTGATGGTTTTACTGCCGGATGATGCTTTAGAAAATGGTGGGACGGAAGAAGTAACGGAGAATCATATCGGTGTTTTCGATGACTACATTTTGCTCCAATCCCCTATGATGTTAAAAACAATGTCCTCCGGCGTTATTGGCTCCGGTATTGGATGGTACAATACTTTTATCAATCGGTATGTTGATAAATCATATCATTCAAGAAACTATCGTGAAGAATTAAAACGTTTTGTTGTGGAAGAAGGTTTGGACCCGTCAAATACGGTTGGGATGATGACGGCGGTGAAGATGGAAAATGTTCAATACAAACAATACCTCGACAAGGACTTTTCCATACTAGTGGTTGTCACAGCCGGGGTCGGCAATGCAGTGGATGTATCGAGAAGTGTCGAACATCCTTTTGTTTATCGACCGGGAACAATCAATACGTGGATCATTGTCAATGGCAGATTATCTGAAGAGGCATTTATCCAATCCATCATAACGGCAACAGAAGCAAAGGTAAAGGCGCTGGCTGAATTGCAAATTCCCGACCAAGAGACAGGAACCATTGCGACCGGGACCTCAACCGACAGTATTTTAATTGCCGCGACACAAAAGGGAAAATACCAAGAGTTTGCCGGGACGATTACCCCCCTCGGAAAGTTGATTGGAAAAGGTGTATATGAGTGTACACTTGAAGCAATCCAAAAAAGCCTAAAACGGAGTCCCGACCTATGATTATCCAGCATGTATCTGCAATCACACTCGCTTATATTATTGATCGTATCGTCGGTGATCCACCTAGCTGGCCGCATCCGGTCAAATGGATGGGCTCGCTCATTTCCTTGTTGGATAAACATTGGAACCGAGGTAAGGCCCGGAAATGGAAAGGTTTCGCAATGGTGGTTCTTATTCTATTTCTTGTGCTTCTTGTTACATCCTGTATTACCTTTATTGCCTACCGCATCCATATCGTGGCGGGAGTTTTGATGGAAGCTGTTTTAATCTCAACAACAATTGCTCAAAAAGGATTACAAGATGCGGCTTTAGAAGTGTACCGGCCGTTACAACATCTTCAATTGGATGAAGCACGGAAAAAACTTTCCTATATTGTCGGCCGGGATACGAATCAGTTGGATGAACGTGAAATTACCCGGGGTGCGGTGGAAACGGTCGCAGAAAATACTAGTGATGGGGTAACAGCACCGATGTTTTGGGCTTTTGTTGGGGGTGCCCCGCTTGCTTTTGTTTATCGTGCTGTTAATACATGTGATTCAATGGTTGGGTATAAAAATGATCGCTACCATGAGTTTGGGTTTGCTTCAGCCAAACTTGATGATCTGATGAATTGGATTCCGGCCCGATTAACCGGAATGCTTATGATATTGGTCAATAAAACTTTGCAAGGGAGTAAAAAAGAAGCATGGCAACTTTTATTTCGGGATGCCGGAAACCATCCAAGTCCGAATAGTGGATGGTGTGAAGCAGCGGCTGCGGCACTTCTTGGCGTGCAACTCGGCGGACGGAATACATATAAAGGTGTTGTTTCCCGGCGTGCGCTCATAGGGAACCCGCTTCGTCCACTAACAAGTAACGATATTATTGAAACGATAAATATTTTAAAAAGAACTTCCCTTGCGTTTTTAATACTATTATGGGTTGGAGGTGTTTTCATTGAATTGGCCAACACATGGTTCCAATCCGCATTATTTATATAAAGCGGCAGGAATCCGGCAACCGGCACAGATATATGATTTTAGTGCAAATATTAATCCCCTTGGTCCACCGAAGTCGCTTCGGGAAGATTGGGATGATTTTTTTCAAGAAATTATTTACTATCCTGATCCAAAAGCAACATCTTTAAGAACAAGGCTTGCTGAACAGGAAGGGCTGCATAAAGACCAAGTAATCATAGGCAATGGTGGGGCGGAAATCATTTCGCTGATTGGAAAATGGCTTACAGGAAAACGAGTTATGATTATTGAACCATCCTTTTCGGAATATGAACAGACATGCCGGGTAAATGAATGTTCGATTTCTTATTTTTTTATCGATCATAACGGAAAAATTGATGTGCCTCATCTATCTGAAGCACTGACTGATCAAGACGCTTTATTTCTTTGTAACCCGAATAATCCAACCGGAATTTATTTTGAAAAACAAGTGATTGAACAGATATTGACGATCTGTTCCGAGAAGAAATGTTATTTGATTGTTGATGAAGCCTTTTATGATTTTGTTGATGCATATCAATCACTCGTTCCTTTGTTAAATCAGTTTCCGAATTTGATCTTGATTCGGTCAATGACAAAGATGTATGCCATACCGGGGGTAAGATTAGGTTATATGATGGCTGATGCGGAAATCGTTCAATCCCTCCAAAATCAGCAATCCCATTGGAGCGTGAACGGGATAGCCTTAAAAGCGGGCGAACGATGCCTTGATGAAAAACATTATGTTGAACAAACAAGACTATTTGTAAGAAAAGAGCGGGAAAGACTGTTTCGTAATTTTCGAAAACACCGGTTTGATTTTCTTCCATCGGCGGTCAATTTTTATTTGCTAAGAGATCCAAGCATGGAGGATCAATCTACTTTCTTCCAATTTTTATTAAAAGAGGGAATTGTTCCGAGACATACATATAATTTCCCGGGAATAGAAGGCAAGTGGTTGCGTTTTGCCATACGCAGTGAAAAAGAGAACGATATCCTGCTTGAGGTGATGGAAAAATGGCGAGCGATTCATCAATCATCTTTATAACAGGCGGGGTTCGGAGCGGAAAAAGCCGTTTTGCCGAAAAAACAGCTGCAACATGGTGGCAACAATCACCAACCGGGACACTGCATTATATTGCCACGATGCAGGCAACAGATTCAGAAATGGAAAAAAGGATTGACCGTCACAAAAAGGATCGGACCAAAGGCGGCTTGCCTTGGCGGACATGGGAGAAACCGGTATCTGTCGGTGATTTAGCCTACCATTTTCGTCAAGAGGATATTGTTTTACTTGATTGTTTGACGACTTGGCTTAATAATGAGTTTTTCTTTGCTTCGGACGACTGGAAAGCCGCTCAATTTCATGATGACTTGTTTGATAAGATGTGGTATGGGATTGACAGAATCCGTTCCCATGTCAATAAATTAATTATTGTCAGTAATGAAGTGTTACATGAACCGTTAGCCAATAATGAACTTGTGCTTGCTTACAGCAGGATACTCGGTCTTTTGCACCGGCAAATTGTGACAAATGCATATCAAGCTATTCTTATAGAAGCCGGGATTCCGATTTTTATGAAAGAAGGCGAGGAAAGATGAAGGGTGTCATGAACATCCTTGATTGGGAAAAGGTGAAAAACATTGTCTTAACATGGGAGAACCACCATGAAGACGATTAAGGCACTGATCATGTGTATTCAATTTTTTACAAGTATTCCGGTTCCTTATGAAGTACCGATGGATCGGGAGCATATGGAACGAGCGATTCGCGTTTTCCCGATATTAGGCATTTTACAAGGGATTATCTATATGTTTATTACATTTGCTCTTCTGGAATGGACGCCGTTATCAACTGTTGCCGTAGCATTTTTTCTCTGGTTATCCTGGATCATTGTGACCGGTGGTTTGCATCTTGATGGCTGGATGGATGTCAGTGACGGTTATTTCTCGTTTCGTAACCCGGAAAAACGATTAGAGATTATGAAAGATTCACGAATCGGTGCTTTTGGCGTTCTCTCAGTGCTTGTCTTATTAAGTGCCCGATTTCTATTTATCTATGAAACGATTTCCCGGATGTCACTTTGGACTTACCCGCTTATTTTATTGATACCATTTTTTGGAAAAATAATGATGGGCGTCTTGTTGATTAAAGTCAAATCAGCAAAAGCGGATGGTCTTGGGGCCATGTTTCAACAGGCTGCATCAAAAGGGACTCTTTGGCTGTATCCCGTTTATCTTATCGTATTGCTCGGAATGATTTTGTTCATTTGGCCTGAATCCTTTTGGGGGCTGGCTTCATTCATTATAGGGTCGAGTTTATTCATACTGATTGCAAGAAAGAAGATAATTCGCTGGTTTGGCGGGATAACCGGTGACGTGCTGGGGGCAGCTGTTGAAGGAGGGGAAACGTTATTATGGCTAATCCTGTGGTTGTTACCCTATGTTGGTTTGGCCTGAAGCCGTTAGTTAAAGTGGAATTTCCCAACTTAAAGGAAGTTTGCGATTGGAATAGTGGCGATAAAATCATTTCACAGAACGTGATTGATATAGGAGGGAGGACCAATGCACTTTGTTACGGGTGGTGCTTTTAACGGAAAATCGAATTGGGTAAGGAAAACTTATCCTATCAATGATCAAAATAGTACTTGGGTTTCCGGTTATGCCGGCGAACAGATACCGGATTCCCTCCTGCCTGCAACTGAATATTGGATTGTAAGCGGAATTGAGCAATATGTTAAGGACTGGCTCATTGCTTGTGATGAAAAAGCTGTTCGGGAAAAATGGCTGGGTAAATTAACGGAATGGAGCTGCTTAGATGGGGATCAAACGATGATTCTCATTGGTTCCGATATTTCAAAAGGGATTGTTCCGGCAAGTCATGAAGAACGACTATGGCGGGATGTCACAGGAAGAATTTTTCAAGATACGGCAAAAATTTGTGACCGGGTTGATGTCATTTGGTATGGCATAAATATCCAAATCAAATAAAGAGGAGATGGGTGAAGTGCGAATTTATACACGTACGGGGGATCAAGGACAAACCAGTATCATTGGCGGTCGAGTAGATAAAGATAATATTCGGGTGGAAGCTTACGGAACGGTTGATGAGGCGAATTGTTTTGTCGGCAAAGCAATGACAGAACTGGATCCGGTTTTATTTCAGGATCTACTGGAAGATTTGGAAAAAATTCAACATGAGTTATTTGATTGTGGTGGGGATTTGGCAAATGTAACAAAGAAACGGGAACCGAAATTAACCGAAGAAGCGATAATCTATTTAGAAAGCCGGATTGATCAAATCAATGAAGAATTGCCTGAAATTGAACGGTTTATTTTGCCCGGAGGAACGAGTGCAGCAGCAACATTACATATTGCCCGGACGGTGACAAGAAGAGCAGAAAGATTCGTCGTCAAATTAATGAAGGAACACTCAGTAATAACACCTTACCCATTGAAATTTTTAAATCGATTGTCTGATTATTTTTTCGTAGCCGCAAGATTAGTCAATTTTCGGCTCGAAGTAAATGATGTTGAATATGTTCGGAGTGCCCGTGTTTTTCGAAATGGAAAGAGGAAGGAGCAGACGGAATGAATGCGAAGAAAATCAGTTTGTTCGGTATCTTTTTAGCATTGGCTGTTGTCGGTGCTTCCATCAAAATTCCGGCCGTCATTGCCAGTGTTGCATTGGATATGGTTCCCGCGCTTATCGGGGCAGTCGTTTTAGGCGGGCGTGCCGGGGGATGTATTGCTTTTTTTGGTCATCTGTTATCGGCATTGATTGGCGGGATGCCACTGGGTCCGTTTCATGTGTTAATCGCTGTTGAAATGGCTGTTCTTGTTTGGGTATTTGGTTATTTTTATCAAAAGGGAAAACGGGTGTTGGGCGGTGTGTTATTTGTTGTGGGAAATACTTTTTTAGCCAGCCTCCCATTCCTTTTTATCATTGGCACCGGATTTTACGTCGGGATGATTCCGTCATTGTGTATCGGTTCCCTATTAAATACAATCTTAGCCATACTTCTGACACCAAGTTTATCAACGTATTTTGCAAAACGATTGCATGTATAAAGGAGAACAGCGATGAAAAGAGATATTACAGAAATTCCGTTAAATGACAAGAAGTCTCTTGTGATTGCTGCTGATAATAGCGGAGGCATCGGATTAAAGGCGCATGATATCGTTCAGACACCCTATGAAGTTGTTTCTTATTACGGGTTCCGTGTAGCTGTGATGGAATGTATGGCAGCTGGGGGAACACCGTTAGCTGTCGTGCTTCATAATTTTTCCGGGGATGATGTCTGGCCGTCGCTCATGAAAGGTATAGAGAGGGGCTTGGAAGAACTCGGTTTAGCAGATATTCCCATTACAGGTAGTACAGAGAGTAATTTTTCTCTCGTTCAATCAGCAATTGGTATTATTGTGATGGGGAAAAAAGACCGATTAGCTCATGACACCATTCTTTCTGTAGACAATATGAAATTGGCGGTAATCGGCTCTCCTTTAGTCGGAAATGAAGTTTTGGAGCGGGAACATGAAGTACTGTCTCTTTCGTTATTTCAGGAACTATGCCAATTGCAGGATGTCGTTCTTTTACCTGTCGGATCAAAAGGAATTTTGCATGAACTTCGAGTCCTGCTTAACTATGAATTCCCTATTCATCAAATCAATTGTGACGTCGATTTGGATAAATCTTCGGGACCGGCTACCTGTTGTCTAGTTGCTTATGATTCTTCTTTGGAACAAATTTTTCAGGATAAATGTGGACACTTATTTCATCAGATTTTAGTGAAGTGAATCGAGCAGGGATAAAGTGGCTGGATCCAAGAGGAATTTAACTCAAAGCTGACTGAAAAAAAGAAAAATGAAAATTGACTTTTATTGAATTTAGAATTAAATTTGATATAGAAAGAAAGGATATAATTGATTTAATCAAAAGGTTATGATTGGGTGAATATTTAATAAGATAAATGGAGGGGTTTTGATGGCTTTTGTTATAACAGCACCATGTAAGGACGAAAAAGCTGCCGAATGTGTGGAGGTTTGTCCTGTTGATTGTATAGAAGAAGGAGAAGATCAATTTTATATTGATCCGTCCATTTGTATTGATTGCGGAGCATGTCAAGCTGTTTGCCCGGTGGAGGCAATCTTTTATGAAGAGGACTTAACACCTGAAGAACAAGTTTATTTTGAAAAAGCCAAGAAATTTTTTGACAGATAATATCAATTTTGGGTAAGTGGTAGTGGTGCAATTCGCTACTGCTTTTTTATTGGAAACGGATAGAAAAAATGTGAAGAATAAGAATGAAAAACGATCTTTCCCTGACATAAAGGAGAGGTCGTTTTTTTCGAAGAATTCTTTAGTCTGCTAATGAAATAAAATATTTTTATTGACAACTCTTCTTTCCGATGATATGATATGTTTATCAAATTCATATTTTAGTATATTAAAGAATTAAATTGCTAATAAGATAAATAAATTTGAATGGGAGAGGGCTTTTATGAAACGTCTGGGAAAAATAATATTCTTTATGTTATTCGTATCTCTATTAGCTGCATGCTCATCCGATGCCTCATCTAAAAATACAAGTAAAGAAGATAATCAATTAGTGATCGGGATTGATGATGCATTTGCCCCAATGGGATTCCGTGATGAAAACAATGAGATAGTCGGTTTTGATATTGATTTAGCAAAAGCGGCAGGTGAAAAAATGGGGAAGGATGTCGTTATTCAACCGATTGACTGGAGTGCGAAAGAATCGGAATTGAACAGCGGTCGCATTGACTTAATTTGGAACGGTTATACGGTTACAGATGAAAGAAAAGAAAAGGTATTATTCACGAAACCATATTTGGCTAATGCCCAAGTGATTGTCACATTGAAAGATTCCACAATTGAAAAACTGGATGATTTAATAGGGAAAAATGTCGGTCTTCAAGCACAATCTTCCGCAAGCGATGCACTGAAATCCGCTCCAATTGCTTCAGATATCAAGCAGGTTACAGAATATAAAGATAATGTCCTTGCTTTAAGTGATTTAAAAAATGGTCGTGTCAATGCGGTTGTGATTGATGAAGTTGTTATCGATTATTACATGACGAAAGAACCGGATACGTATAAAATTTTAAAAGAATCCCTTGCACCTGAAGAATATGCGGTTGGTGTGAAAAAAGGGAATGACGCCTTATTAAAAGAAGTTCAAAAGGCACTGAATGAACTGATTGCTGACGGGACCGCAGCTAAAATCTCGGAAAAATGGTTTGGTGAAGATAAAGTATTAAAATAAAAAAAGTTTAATAGTTGCAGTAATACGTTTCGGCTGATTGCTCTTCCATGTATGTACCCTATCAAAGCGGAAGAGCAATAACCGATTTCATATGCATTTTTCCCTTGCTTTCTTCTACAATATAAATAAACATTCCAAACTTAGGAGGACCTTATGTCATTTGATTACATCAATATGGTTTTGAAACCGATGCTTGATGGAACGAAGGTAACGCTTTTGCTTTTTTTGATCGTTATCATTTTTTCCATTCCTCTTGGTTTTTTATTGACATTAGCTGTTCGAAGTAGGTTCAAACCATTATCATTAATTGTCCATGCCTATATTTATGTCATGCGCGGGACTCCACTATTGTTGCAATTATTGTTTATTGTTTTTGGACTGCCTCTGTTACCGGTGATCGGTGATTATTTAGTTCTTGACCGGTTTGTTGCGGCATGTCTTGGTTTCGTATTAAACTATGCGGCTTATTTTGCAGAAATTTTCCGCGGCGGGTTACTCGCAATCGATCGAGGTCAATATGAAGCTGCCCAGGTGCTTGGTTTTAATAAATGGCAAACGATGACCCGAATCATTTTACCGCAAATGTTTCGTGTTGCTTTACCCACCGTGGCTAATGAATCGATTACGCTAGTTAAAGACACCTCTTTATTGTATGCTGTTGCAGTACCGGAATTGCTCCATTATGCACAAACGGCTGTTAACCGGGATTTTACAATCGTCCCATATTTTGTCGCAGCAGTTATTTATCTGGTCATCACCTTGCTTTTGACAATGATTTTAAAGAGAATCGAGAGAAAATATCAATTTGAATAAGAGAGTGTGATATTGTGGCGTTTATAGAAGTTACCAATTTGATAAAGTCATACGATCGCCTGGATGTATTGAAACAGATTAGTTTTACCGTTGAACGGAATGAGGTTGTTGCGATTATCGGTCCATCGGGTTCGGGAAAAAGTACATTATTAAGAAGTCTCGTTCATTTAGAAACTATCGATAACGGAACCATTACGGTAGATGGCAGCAACTTAGTAAAGAATGGTGTGTATGCAAAACCAAAAGAAATCAAAGAAATAACTGCGAAAATGGGAATGGTTTTTCAACATTTTAACCTGTTTCCTCATTTAACGGTAAAACAAAATTTAGAATTGGCTCCGAAACTTGTGAGAAAGGAAGCAAGCGGTGACTTGGAAAAAAGAAGTAGCGCATTGTTGGAAAAAGTCGGTTTAGCTGATCGGGCAGACGCATTTCCGGCAAAGCTATCCGGCGGTCAAAAACAGCGGGTTGCCATTGCCCGGGCATTAATGATGAACCCGGAAATTTTGCTTTTCGATGAACCGACGTCAGCACTTGATCCTGAATTAACCGGTGAAGTATTAAAGGTTATGAAAGATTTGGCCGATGAACAAATGACCATGGTCGTCGTAACCCATGAGATGGCCTTTGCTAAAGAAGTTGCCGACCGGGTTATTTTTATGGATAAAGGGGAAATTATCGAATCCGATTCTCCTGCTCAAATTTTTAAAAACCCGAAAAATGAACGGACAAAAGCGTTCTTAGGTCTGCTTGAATAAATCAGTTTCAGAGCGGGCGATTAGTATTAAATGGGTTAGTCTTCTTAAATAAATCGGTGTCAGAACCCGTAAACGAAATCTGACACCTTATGGAAATTCAACAATGAGTGTATCGGGGCATAATGCTTATTTTGATTTGCAAAAAGAAGGCCTGTTTATTGAAATTCAACAATGAACGTATCGGGCCCTGTCTGTTCAATGCTTCCGCCTCTAGGTTCGACACTTGCTTTCAATTTTTTAAATTCATCTACATCAATATCTCTAAATAGCATTCTTGTCATTCCGTTTTGAGTCGGTAGGATTTCATGATCGATCGAGTTATCCATGTAAATGATCCATAATTGATAATCCTGATTGATTAACTCTTCAAGCCCGTCTACCTCCAACAACATTTCATTTCGATTACGATTTACCCAGACATAACCGTTTATTTGATTAAATTCAGATACCGGAGTGACTTTTATTTGTTGGGTATGAGGTGCGCTTTGAATTGTTTCCGGTGGTATTTCATCATTTTCGGCAATTTCATAATTCCTCGTGTTGATATCTTGATAATAACTATGAACACTATAAAAAATTAGGAATACACATGCAATTGTTGCAAAAAGGAGACCGGGTTTCCCAATCACGGTTCTTCGTTTAAATGATTTTCCTTCCATCTGATTGATACTATGTTGAATACGATCTTTCATTGACTGAGAAGGTTGAAATTTCTTATGATCTTGCCTCAATAAAAACTGCCAATCGCTCAATAAATATTGACATTTTTTACAATGGTTCAGATGAGCTTTTATTTGTTTCGCATCCCATTCCCCAATGTTTCCCAATAGATAGTCAACCAGTTGTTCTTCAGGGATGTGCTTAGATTTCATCATTTTTTCTCACCTCGATCAATACCTACCCATTGCATCAGTGCTTTTTGCTTTCGTAAATTATTCAGTCCATATCGGATGAGTGATTTTACTGAGCCTAACGGTTTTTTCATAGTCATTGCAATCTCATTATGTGTTTCCCCATTATAATAGGAGCGAATAATTGCTTCCCGCTGTTCAATCGGGATTGCCTTTAATGCTTCAACAATTAAATGCTTTTCTAATGAATGAAAAAATTGTAAATCTGCTCCCGGTTCCATATTTTTGCTCCCCGATAAATTTTCAAGACGATGAATAAGAAGAGGTTTATTTTTCCGTAACCGATCCAGTGAACGGCTCTTTGTTTTCACGGCAAGCCAAGCTTTGATACTTCCTTTTTCCTCTGAATACTGCCTTGCTTTTTGATAAACTTCCAAAAATACATCGTGACAAATATCTTCAGCCTCTGCGTGATTATGAACGATGGAAAAAGCAATTTGGTAAACAAAGGAAATATATTTTTCATAAAAAATATCAAAAGCTTGTCGGGAGCCGGCTGCAATATCCTTTAATAATTGGATATTTTCCTGATCATTACTCATCAGAAACGCCCCCCTTAAAAGCTAAAACGTTGTTGAAAGGTTCATTTGCTAATTAGCCCTAAAAGGTTTAACCATATTTTGCTGTGTTTCAAAGTAAGTCCATTCAAAAAAATGCTCTTGCTAATTCGATCACAACTTTCATAAAAAATTTATCACCAAATTTTTAAAATGACAAATCTAAAATTGATATTTTTGCGTATTAAATATGAAAATCTAAAAGGAGGGAATGAAAATGACAGGTAAATTGAAAAAGATGATTTCGATTATCGCAGTTGGCTTCATCCTTCTTACTTTTATCAAGCCCGGACAAGTTTTGGCTGTAGAAGGTGTATCATTATTTACACCGTATACAGGATTATCTGCAACGCCAGGTGAAACAATCAATTACTCTATTACCGTTATCAACAGTAGCCCGAGTATAAAAAATATGTCTTTTTCCGTTGAAGGCTTACCCGACGGCTGGCAGTATAAAATAACAGCAGACGGTAGAGAAATTAAGGAGCTGTCCGTCCGGGGAAACAGTGAAGAAAAAATATCTTTGGACATTACTTCACCGCTCGATGTCCAAAAAGCAGATTATCGTTTTTCGTTAGTTGCATCGGACGGAAACAGCAATTCAAAACTACCATTTTTAATCTCAATCAGTGAACAAGGAGCACTGGCATCAGCATTGACAAGCGACCAGGCAAATTTACAAGGGAATGCTGATTCTAAATTCACCTATACGGTCACATTGCGAAACCGAACAGCCGATACTCAAAATTATGCATTAAGTTCTTCTGCCGAGAAAGGATGGGGGGTAAGCTTTAAAACAGGCAGTGATTCAGTTACATCTGTAAAATTAGAGCCGAATGATACACAAGATATTACTGTCGAGGTGACACCGCCGGAAAAAGTGAAAGCCGGAACCTATAAAATCCCAATCAAGGCAACGAGCGGTAATACGTCAGCAGAACTGGAACTGGAGGCTGTTATTACCGGTACTTACGAATTAGAATTAACCACACCTTCAGGCAAATTGAGTACAGATATAACTGCCGGTAAAGAAAAAATAGTTGATTTAGTTATTAAAAATACCGGTACTGCACCATTGACAGATGTCAGTATTACAGCGAAAACTCCTCCAAACTGGGAGTCGGAATTTGACAGAAGCACGATTCCCGAAATCGAACCCGGAAAATCGGCAACTGTAAAGGCAAAAATAAAAGCCTCTGATGATGCGATTGCCGGTGACTATGTAACAACATTTACTGCTACAGCGGCAGAAAAATCGGCGGATGCCACCTTCAGAATTTCGGTTAAAACATCAACACTTTGGGGAATTGTTGCTGTCCTCATCATTGCAGGAGTAGTAGCGGGATTATACTACATTGTTAAAAAATATGGGAGGAGATAGCTGTGACAACCCCAATTATCCAATTGGACAAACTCACGAAAAAATATGAAGAACAACTTGCGGTTAATAACTTATCTCTTTCCATTCATAAAGGTGAAATCTTTGGGTTACTGGGACCAAACGGTGCAGGCAAAACGACAACGATATTAATGATGTTGGGATTAAGTGAACCAACTTCAGGAAATATTACGGTCTGTGGAATAAACCCGACCCGAAATCCAATTGCAGTTAAGAAAAAAGTTGGGTATCTTCCGGACGATGTCGGTTTTTATCAACATATGACCGGTTTGGAAAATTTATTGTATACAGCGCAATTGAACGGAATTCCTTTAGATGAAGCGAAAAAAAGGGCCCATCATTTATTACAAAAAGTCGATTTACTGGATGCCACCGATAAAAAAACAGGAAAATATTCACGGGGGATGAGGCAAAGACTCGGACTCGCCGATGTACTCATGAAAAAACCGGAAGTCATTATTTTGGACGAGCCGACTTTAGGGATTGATCCTGAGGGCGTTCGTGATTTTTTAAAATTAATCCGGGAATTAAACGAAGAGGAACAAATGACCGTTCTTCTATCCTCCCACCATTTACATCAGGTCCAACAAATCTGTGATCGAGTCGGAATTTTTGTCAATGGAGAATTATTGGCTGCGGGAGATATGGAAAGCCTGGCAAAGCAATTGTTTGTTGAAGATACATTTGTGATTGAAATTAAAGCCCAACCTATTCATAAGGAATTAATAGAACGATTGCAGACCATCCCGAATGTCAATAAAGTAGAAACCGTTCCTAGTGGTATAGAAATCTATTGTAAAGAAGATGTTTCTGCCGCAATAAGTAGAGCGATTATCGAGTCAGGCGCTTCCCTTTATCAATTACAAAAGAAAAATTTTGGACTTGATGAAATTTACCATCGTTATTTTGAAGGAGGTAATCCGGATGGAATTGGCCTCACTAAAAAATAAATGGTCGTTACTTATGAATAAGGAACATACGGAAAAGCATAGGAACAACAGCACATTTTGGGTCATTGTCCAAAAAGAATTCAGCGATTATATATCAAGCTGGCGAATTATTATTTTATTGGCGATTATTCTTTTAACATGCGTTGGTTCCCTTTATACTGCTGTTACAACTATTCAAGATGCTATTGACGCCAATGAATCGGCCGAGGAAATTGGGCGGAGTTCGTATTTATTTTTGCAATTATTTACAACGAGTGATGGAACTTTACCTTCGTTTATCACTTTTGTTGGATTTTTAGGCCCATTGTTAGGAATTGCTCTTGGTTTTGATGCGATTAACTCAGAACGAAATAAGGGAACATTGAGTCGGTTAATGGCCCAACCGATTCCAAGAGATTATGTCATTAACGGCAAATTTGTCGCTGCCTTATTACTAAGTAGTTTATTATTTTTCACTTTAGGATTATTAGTTATGTCTATGGGCATGTTAATTTTGGGTATACCGCCAACTTTAGAAGAATTCTTCCGGATCGTGTTTTTTCTTATTTCATGTATCGTATATATTGCCTTTTGGTTAAACTTAAGTATATTGTTTTCAGTCATTTTTCGTCAGGCGGCAACATCGGCTCTTTCTTCAATTGCTGTTTGGTTATTTTTTAGTGTATTTTATACGATGATTATCAATCTGATTGCAAAGCCGCTTTTAAACAATGATTCCATTACAACAGTTGAACAGGCAGTCGGCAGGCAAGAATTCGTACTTAACTTGCTCAGACTATCGCCAAACTATTTATTTAGTGAAGCAACGACAACCTTGCTCTCGCCAACCGTGAGAAGCTTGGGGCCGCTAACCATGGAGCAAACGGTTGGGGCAGTAGCGAGTCCGTTGCCGTTATCTCAAAGTCTATTATTAATTTGGCCGCAGCTAACCGGAATGATTGCTGCAACAATGATTTGTTTTGTCATTGCCTACATTTTATTCATGCGGCAAGAAATACGCGCAAACTAATTTTGCGTATGTTTTGACAGTATGTAAATTAGATAGTATTCTGACTTCTGCACCTTATATGGTAAAAAACCAGCCCTAAACCTAGTAGTAACAAATGTTTAGGGCTGGTTTTGTCTGTCACAGTGTTGTAAGGAAAATTATTCCTTTTTCACGTCTCCTAAAATTTTTTTGATTTCTCCGAGTGACATGTATTTCTTCCCAAAATCGATTCCCAATTCCTTGCAGATGTCGACAAGCACCTCATCTAAATACTCAAGCAGATAATAGTTTAACCATTTTTGGACGAAAGGGTGTACCAAATGTTATCTCCCGCGGTCATCCCCTTATCCGCCACCACAATGATGCGCCCGAGAGAAAAGTTGCGCTGAATGTTTCCAAGCATTGGGATCAGGGTTTGCTTATCCAACATATTCCCGGGATAGAGGCCGTAAGTAATCGGAATCCCGCCGGTGTCCATAAATAGCCCTATCTGTAGGGTGCTTGCTTTTATAATTTAACACCATACTTGTATATTACCTTTTTTTACATAATCTATTTACGACTGCACCAATGACAAGACCAATAATAGTTGCAAATAAAAATATTTTCAAAGTATCCAAAGTAATATCGATTCCAATAAGCAGTAAAACACCGAATCCAATTAAATAACCTAAAATAATACCAAAAAATTTCCTCATTGACAAAGACCTCCAAATTTTAAAAAAAACCATGAATAGTATTACAGTATTTCTAGTATTATGATAATGTATTTCTGTAATAAAATAAATATTTAGTTTATTATTAATTTGGCCGCAGCTAACCGGAATGATTGCCGCAACATTGATTTGTTTTGTCATTGCCTACATTTTATTCAGGCGGCAAGAAATACGCGCGAACTAATTTTGCGTATGTTTTGACAGTATGAAATTTATATAGTATCATATCTGTAATCAATAATTTATCTGTTTTTGATAAGGGGAGTAGCTTCTACAGCGAGGTCGTCATTACGGAGATTTTTTTCTCTCGGCTTTGTTGGCAATATTGATTGTTAGCGAGACCTTACCTCCATTATTGAATGAAGGTAGGTCTCTTTATTTCTTTTTTGCATGTTTAACCGTGTGATTGAATAGGTATGTTAGGAATATAATTATAAAAGGTGATTATATGGACAACTTTTTAATGAATAGTTTTCCAGAGAATATTAAGAAAGAAATAGAACAGATTCAAAAGCTTATTTTACCATTGGCGAGGAAAACTTCGAAATATATGTTTTGGACATTTCCACTTATTGGTATTGCGATGATTAATCTTATCTATTTATTGTTTTTTACAACAAGAGACGGAGATTTTTATATACCGGTAATTATTTATGCGGTCATCGGTGCATTTGGATTTGCTCTTTTACGGGAAACAAAACTAACCAAAAAGGAAATAGAACGTATCGGCGTTCGCTATATTATTGAACGGATGAAAAAAAGCCGCTATTTAACAAGTGAAAGAAAAAACCAGTATATTCATCTTGTTAATGAGAAACCGGTTATGGCTATGGAGAATTTTATTAAGTTTCTTCAAGAAGAAGATCGTTTGAAAAGATTGACAACAGATGATGAAGATTAGCATATACAGGACGGATCCATAGGGGTCTGTCCTTTTTTGTTAAAATAAAAGATTATCCACAGCTTATGTATTCTTTTCCTTCAGCTTCATGATTAATTCCCGCGGTGTTTCCGCTTCAACAAAAGTCGAATTAACTAAAACATAGGGAGAACATGTACATTCATCACAATAACTTAAGCAATCCATCTCTTTCACTTGATAGTCTTGTTCATTGACCAATTCCTCTAATTCGTCAAACAGATCATCATCATAAAATTGGTTTAAATTATTGGTACAGAACTCCAATATAACCTTTTTCTTTTTTTTAAAAAGCCCCATAACCGATTTCCCCATTCGTTCCGTTTTGTCCTTATTATACAAATGTTTTACTAAATTTAATAGCAACATGCTTTATGGAGTGTGTTTCACTTATGGATGAGGGGCATTATTTTTCAGTCAGGGTTGTTTAGTAATAAAGAACTCCCTATTTTTAGGATAGGGAGCATTTGTTATTCTTTGTTTAATCCGATAGTAGCCTCTTTTCTATGCTCGCGGTGTAGCCGGACAAGTCGAACGATGTTTAAAACAATCGTTTTTGAAACGGCATAGACCGGAACACCTAAAATCATACCCAAAATCCCCGCAATGTTTCCGGCTACCAATAAAATAATAATGATCGTCGCCGGATGGGTATCCAGAGCTCGCCCAATGACTAGCGGTGAGATAAAATTGCTCTCGAACTGCTGAGCGACTACGGCAACGACAACGACCAATATAGCCGTCCATGGGGAAATAAATAGCCCGACGATAAAAGCAGGAGCTGCCCCTAAAAACGGTCCGACATATGGAATAATATTGGTCACCGCAACTGCTAATCCTAATAATAATGCATAAGGTAAGCCAATGATCATGTAACCGATAAATGACAATGTACCTACACATAGTGAAACGATTATCTGTCCTTGAATATAGGTTGCTAAAGTGTTTGTTGTATCTTTTAAAATAACTAAGCCTTCTTTACGATACGATTTCGGCAAAAACCGTAAGATTGCATTCGGCAGTTTATGCCCATCTTTTAATAAATAAAAAAGTAAAAATGGTACCGTCACAATGACTAAAGTAATATTCGCAACCGCACCAATTAAGCCGGATAGACTATTTGTGACAGCTGTTGGAATATCCGAAAGATAACTCATTAAATTATGTTGAATTTGATCAAGATCTACATACTCTTGATTTTGAATCCAATGGAACGCGTCTGACTTGGATATATCATTGATGATCTCTGGAAGCTTATCGATATATTTTGGAATATTTGCAAAAAGCTCGCGAAATTGCTGTGATAAAATTGGGATTACTAATGCTACGATAAGAACGACGAGCCCGATAAATAATACATACAAAATAAAAATGGCCAAAGTTCGTGGAATTTTTATTTTTTCCAATAAAGAAACGATCGGATTAAAGAGAAAATAAAGGAAACCCGTTATTAATATCGGGAAAAACAAAGTGGATAAAAAGACGACAATCGGATTAAACAGAAACGAAATTTTGGTACATATGTAAATAATTCCGATGATAAGCAGAATCTCTAATGTCCAAAAATGTAATTTAGTTTTAAACAACCGAACAAACTCCTTCCGTTTATGTATAAGTTAATATTATAGAATACGGATGGAAATTTCCATAGGTTTCAAATATTCATGTAGAAAATTTTAATGGGATCAATTTTATTGTGTTGATTAAAGGGGAAGAGTGATTAGGCGGGAAGAAAAATGTTTTATCCGGCACATATTTTTTATTGAAGAAGTTAATGGCAATGAGCGATTTTTCCGTTTAACAAAATCAACAAAGGCAATTTCCCGTCAAGAAATTGCCTCATTAAAAGCAAATTTATTGAATTTGTTGGTTGTTGTAAGGAAACTGGTTGCTATAGCCTTGAAATTGTTGGTGAGATTGTTGTAATTTTTGCTGATCAGCTGCCTCAAAACCGTACCAGCCTTTTTTGAACATGACTTCAAACAGTTCACGTTGGCAATTTTGTGTTTCAGTAAAAATGTCCAAAACATCTTGATATAAATCGGAATAACTTGTTTCATTCAACGCAGTACTGTAGGCCCAAGTCATATATTTCTCCGTTGCCAGCATATCATTAATAAAATCCCGGTCATTCATATCCGGAGTTTTTTGTAATTGGACAGCAGGATTTTGAATTTTATTTTGTTGGCTCATTTATGTAACCTCCCAAGATTCGATTATGTTTAGTGACTGCCGCTGAAACCGGTTTGTTGACTGCCGGATGTATTTAAGTGGGTTAATATCGTCTGATAATGCTTTTGATGCATTTGCCCGGCATGATGAAGAGCTGCTTTAATTTCCGGATCTTGACATTGATTTGCGAAAAAATGAGCTTTTTTCATAGCAATCAAATTCCAAGACAACATGTCGGTTAAATATAAAGAATCTTTTACGGTTACGACTTTAGGCGGCTCATGCATAATTTGCCCGCTTTGATTTTGTTGTGTTTGTTGCTGTTCCATATATTGGCCTCCTTTATTTTTACTACTCATATCTTTCCACAGTTTCCTTAGTTTATGTAAAATTTATTTTGTACACTTTAACCGAAAAATTATTTATCCTACTCCAGTCGGCGGGAAAAACTCCCCCTACAAAATTAAATTGTTTAAAGACAGGCGAGAGAGGGGATGCACATATGCTTTGCCTAGTTCAATAAAGAATTATTTGGGATATTGCTGCCTCAGCTAATTGAAATTTACTACATTTATATAAAATTTCGTGATTCTAGATGATTATATATTGCAATGTTGGGAAAAATTATGTATATTAAAAACATGGATGGAAAATTATTTTAGAAATTTTTTTTCGACTAAAAATGAATGAGTGTTCATTCAAGACTGAACAAAGGGGGAAAGAAGTTTTGGTTAAACAAATTAAAAAAGCCGCCGTACTAGGTTCCGGTGTCATGGGTTCCGGCATCGCAGCACATTTGGCAAATGTTGGGATCCCGACATTATTGCTCGATATTGTACCAAATGAATTAACAAAAGAAGAAGCTGCAAAAGGACTGACATTAAATGATAAAGTCGTCCGTAATCGAATTGCAGAAGCAGGTAAACAAAAATTACTTAAACAAAAACCGGCACCGTTGACTACAAAAGATAATCTATCCCTGATTGAAGCAGGAAACTTAGAAGATGACTTAGAGCGACTCAGTGAAGTTGATTGGATAATTGAAGTCGTTGTCGAAAGATTGGATATTAAGAAATCCGTTTTTGAAAAAGTTGACCAATATCGGAAACCGGGAACAATTGTAAGCTCAAACACATCCGGAATTTCCGTCAACGCAATGGCGGAAGGTCGCTCAGAAGATTTTAGAAAACATTTTCTCGGCACACACTTTTTCAATCCGCCGCGTTACTTAAAACTATTGGAAGTCATTCCGACAAAAGATACCGATCCGGAAGTCGTTCATTTCATGGAAAAATTCGGTGAAGATGTCCTTGGCAAAGGGGTAGTCATTGCCAAAGATACACCGAACTTTATTGCCAACCGCATTGGAACATACGGGTTATTAATCACCTTACAGGAAGTATTAAACAATGATTATTCCATCGGTGAAGTCGATTCCATTACGGGACCGATGATTGGCAGATCAAAAAGTGCCACATTCCGTACCCTCGATGTTGTCGGACTGGATACATTTGTTCACGTTGCCAACAATGTGAAAGATCAAGTAGAAGGAGAAGAGAAAGAAGTATTTACTGTTCCACCGCTACTTGAAAAGATGTTAGAGAGAAAATGGTTGGGTGCGAAAACAGGTCAAGGATTTTTCTTGAAAAAAGGGAAGGAAATTCTTGAGTTAAACCCAAACACGTTAGAATATGAACCGGTCAAAAAACTGAGAACGCCTTCAACCGAACTGGCAAAACAACAAAAGGGTTCAAAGGCAAAACTCCAAGCATTGGTTTATGCGGATGACCGTGCCGGAAAACTATTATGGAGTGTGTTCTCTAAAACATTGGTTTACTCTGCAGAATTACTTTATGAAATTGCCGATGATATAGTTGCTGTTGATAATGCAATGAAATGGGGCTTCGGCTGGGAACAAGGTCCGTTTGAATCTTGGGACGCTATTGGTCTTGAAAAATCAGTTCAGCGTATGGAAAGTGAAGGGTTGACTGTTCCAAGCTGGATTAAAGAAATGATCGCAAACGGTGCAACTTCTTTCTATAAAGAAGATAACGGTACAATCCTGTATTATGACCGTGGAGAATATAAACCGGTTAAACAAAACGAGAAATCTATCAATCTTAAACTATTGAAAAAGCAAAAAGGTGAGATTATGAAAAACTCCGGGGCCAGCTTGATCGATATCGGTGACGGTGTAGCATTACTTGAGTTCCACTCACCAAACAACGCCATTGGACTTGATATCATTCAAATGATTAACAAATCCATTGAAGAAGTGGAGAAAAACTATAAAGGTCTTGTCATCGCAAACCAAGGGAAAAACTTCTGTGTCGGTGCGAATATTGCAATGATGCTAATGGAAGCACAAGACGATAATATTTTTGAGCTAGATTTTGTGATTCGCCAATTCCATAAAGCGATATTAAATATTAAATACAGTAAAAAACCGGTTGTGGCTGCACCACATCAAATGGCTCTCGGTGGAGGAGCTGAAGTAATTCTGCCGGCTGCACGAATTCAAGCATCACCTGAAAGCTATATCGGCCTTGTGGAAGTCGGTGTTGGATTAATCCCGGGCGGTGGTGGAACAAAAGAGTTATATATCAAACATTTAAACAGCATGCCTAAAGGAGTCAAATTCGACTTACAAGAAGTTGCAAACAAAGTATTTGAAACAGTTGCGACTGCAAAAGTATCCACCTCAGCTGAAGAGGCAAGAGAATTTGGGTTCTTAAATAATCTTGACGGAATTAGCAAAAATCCGGATCATGTCATTTATGATGCCAAACAAGTTGTTATCGAACTTTATGAAAGCGGTTATCAGCCACCTGTGCGTAAAAAAGTACCGGTCGTCGGGGAAACCGGTTATGCAACATTACTCCTTGGTGCACAAGGGATGCATTTATCCGGTTATATTTCCGAGCATGATTTAAAAATAGCCAAAAAGCTTGCATACGTATTGGCTGGCGGTAAAGTGCCGTTCGGAACAGAAGTAGATGAAGAATATATTCTTGACTTGGAAAGAGAAGCATTTTTAAGTTTAATAGCAGAACCGAAAACGCAAATGCGGATGCAACACATGTTGGTAAAAGGAAAACCGTTAAGGAATTAATAGAATAGAAGAGAAGAAGGATTGCTGTCGAAGCTTTCCTAATGGAAACTAGGCAGGAAAACTTGTCAAAAGTTTAATCCAATAACTATACTTTTTTATTCGAGTACAAAGGGGGAAACGATGTGAGAGAAGCAGTAATCGTCGCCGGTGCGCGGACACCTGTGGGAAGGGCAAAAAAAGGAACACTTCGTCATACGCGACCGGATGACTTAGGTGCACTGGTTGTAAAAGAAACATTAAAAAGAGCAAACCATTATGAAGGCCCGATTGATGATTTAATTATCGGCTGTGCAATGCCGGAAGCCGAACAAGGATTAAATATGGCAAGAAATATTGGTGCATTGGCAGGTCTCCCATATACAGTACCGGCAATTACCATTAATCGCTATTGTTCATCGGGATTGCAAGCAATTGCCTATGGCGCGGAAAAAATCATGCTTGGTGGGGCAGAAGCTGTCTTAGCCGGTGGTGCTGAATCCATGAGCATGGTGCCAATGATGGGACATGTGGTTCGCCCGAATGCAAAATTAGCTGAAACGGCACCGGAATATTATATGGGCATGGGTCATACAGCTGAGCAAGTTGCGGAAAAATACGGCATTACTCGGGAAGAACAAGATGCTTTTGCCGTGAGAAGCCATCAAAGAGCGGCAAAAGCGATTGCAGAAGGGAAATTCAATGAGGAAATTGTCCCTGTTGATGTCACTTTCCGCTCCGTCGATGAAAACAATAAACTCGTTGAAAAAACTGTTCAATTTACGACTGATGAAGGTGTTAGACCGGATACCACCTTGGAAGTTTTGGCGAAATTACGCCCGGCTTTCAATGTCAAAGGTACGGTTACGGCCGGTAATGCTTCACAAACAAGTGACGGTGCGGCAGCGGTTCTCTTAATGGATCGGGAAAAAGCAGAGGCAGAAGGGTTAAAGCCGCTTGCCAAATTCCGTTCTTTTGCAGTGGGAGGTGTGCCGCCGGAAATTATGGGAATTGGTCCTGTCGTCGCAGTTCCAAAGGCACTGAAACTGGCCGGGTTAGAATTGTCTGATATCGGATTAATTGAGTTAAATGAGGCCTTTGCTTCTCAATCGATTCAAGTGATTCGGGAATTAGGCTTAGATGAAGAGATTGTCAATGTCAATGGCGGAGCAATCGCTTTAGGTCATCCACTTGGTTGCACCGGTGCAAAATTAACGCTTTCTCTTATCCATGAAATGCGAAGAAGAGATGTTCAATTTGGTGTCGTTACAATGTGTATCGGAGGCGGAATGGGTGCAGCAGGTGTGTTTGAACTGCTGTAAGGAAATTGGAAACAATAAGAATATGAGAGTTGCTCCTTTCATATTCTTTTCAACTAAATATAACTTTTAGGGAGGAATTTTTCATGGCAAAATCTGTTGATGAAATTGTAAAAGGTGGTAGTTTTATAATTGAAGAAATCGGTCCGGATCAAGTATTTACACCGGAAGATTTTACAGAAGAACATTTAATGATTGCAAAAACAACAGAAGACTATGTTGCAAATGAAGTCATGCCTGTCGTAGAAAAATTGGAAAATCATGAGTTCGAAAACTCTGTGAAACTGTTAAAGCATGCCGGGGAACTTGGTTTACTTGGGACAGACGTACCGGAAGAATACGGTGGTCTTGGTTTAGATAAAATTACTTCTGCGCTGATTGCTGAAAAAATGTCTCGTGCCGGTGGTTTCTCGATTTCTCACGGAGCCCATGTCGGAATCGGATCATTGCCGATTGTTCTATTCGGTAATGAAGAACAAAAACAAAAATATTTACCGAAACTTGCATCCGGGGAACTGCTTGCCGCTTATGCATTGACAGAACCCGGATCCGGATCGGACGCATTAGGTGCAAAAACAACGGCAAAATTAAATGAAGCAGGTACCCACTATATTTTAAACGGTGAAAAACAATGGATTACCAATGCCGGCTTCGCTGATGTATTTGTCGTTTATGCTAAAGTCGACGGTGAAAAATTCACTGCATTTATTGTTGAACGCACATTCCCGGGCGTATCTACCGGTGCAGAAGAAAAGAAGATGGGAATTAAGAGTTCGTCCACTCGTACATTAATTTTAGAAGATGTTCCGGTCCCTGTTGAAAATGTTTTAGGTGAAGTTGGCCGCGGTCACGTGATTGCCTTTAATATTTTGAATATTGGCCGCTATAAATTAGGTGTTGGGGCAGTCGGCGGTTCCAAATCTGCATTTGAACTAACAGTAAAGTATGCCAAAGAACGGAAACAATTTAACCGTACAATTGCCAGCTTCAACTTAACCAAAGAAAAATTAGCGACATTAGCTTCTGAAATTTATGCCGCAGAAAGTTCTGTTTATCGCACAGTCGGCCTATTTGATGAAAGAATGGGCAGTTTTAGTGAAGAAGAAGCAAGAGACGGAAAAGCAATTGCCGCTTCCATTGCGGAATATGCCATTGAGTGCTCTTTAAATAAATTCTTCTCCACAGAGGTATTGGACCATGTTGTTGACGAAGGGGTACAAATCCATGGCGGTTACGGATTCATGCAAGAATATGAAATCGAACGGGCTTACCGTGATTCTCGAATCAATCGTATTTTTGAAGGAACCAATGAAATTAACCGTTTACTCGTCCCGGGCACCTATGTGAAAAAAGCAATGAAAGGTGAACTGCCTTTATTTGAAAAAGCACAAAGCTTACAAGAAGAACTTATGATGCTGATGCCGGAAGAACCGGGTGATGAACCATTAGCATTGCAAAAATATTTAGTCCGTAACGCAAAGAAAATCGCATTAATGGCAGCCGGTCTTGCAGTTCAAAAATTTGGAGAAAAACTGGAAGAGGAGCAAGAAATCCTTGTAAATATTGCTGATATCGTTTCCTTTACCTATGCGATGGAATCTGCAGTATTACGCACAGAAAAGGCGATTGCCCGTGACGGTTTAGAAAAGAGCAAACAAAAACTGCTTTATACAGAAATTTTTGCTCAAGCCGCCTTCAACCGAATCGAAGCGGATGCAAAAGAAACATTAATTGCTGTATCCGACGGTGATACTCAGCGGATGTTATTATCTTCATTACGCAAATTAACCCGTTACACACCAATTAATGTGATTCCGAAAAAACGGGAAGCTGCAGATAAATTAATTGAAGCAGAAAAATATATTGTATAATGTGATATTAAACAATCATAATTAACAAAATTCATTCTCTTACATGTAAAACAGTTCATGGTGGGACGGATTCAAAGGTCAGGTCTTGTAACTATTTTTGCAAGATTTACTTGAAAGGATCCACTCACATGAACTGTTTTTTCTTTCCGGCTACTATTACACAAACTATTTTTCCTAAACAGGAGATTTACGAATCGGTAAAAGGCTGATTCTTTTCAAACTAACGCTACATGCTATAATAGAAAAAGAAGGATTGTAAATGATAAGGTGGTGTTAAAATGTCGATAACATTTTACTGGTATCCGAACTGCGGGACATGTCGTAAAGCCAAAAACTGGTTAGATGCACACGGGGTTTCCTATCATGCTGTCCATATTGTGGAAAATCCCCCCAATTGTGATGAAATTGAGCAATTATATAAAAAAAGCGGGTTGGAATTGAAAAGGTTTTTTAATACGAGTGGTCAAAAATATCGTGAATTGGGCCTAAAAGATAAAATAAACACTTTAGAAGAAGGGGAGCTACTTGATCTTTTAGCTTCTGATGGCATGCTTTTAAAAAGGCCGATTGTAACAAATGGTGAGAAAGTGACTGTCGGTTTTAAAGAAGAAGAGTTCGAAAAGGAATGGTTAGATAAATAGTTATTGTTCGCGTTAATTCGCGATGTGTGTGAACAAGTTTTAATAAGAATCTTAAGATAAATAGTCGTTTATTGTACGAGTTAATTAGCAATGTAGGTGATGAACAAGTTCCAAAAAGAACGGGTAAATAAATAGTCGTTTAGTTGTACTTTTAACAATCGCTTTTGTATGATAAATTTGTTCTATACATCATTTTTGGAGGGATTAGCATGGGAACACCAAAAGATTTTCGTTTTTCCAAGGAGCATGAGTGGGTAAAAGTAGAAGGGGATAAAGTCCGGGTCGGTATCAGTGATTTTGCTCAATCAGAACTCGGTGATATTGTTTTCGTGGAACTTCCTGAAGTTGGAAAAAAATTACAGGTGAATGAGCCATTTGGAAGTGTGGAATCGGTAAAAACAGTTTCTGAATTGTATGCACCGATCAGCGGGACAATTGTTGAAGTTAATGAACAATTAACCGACAGTCCGGAATTAGTTAACGAATCTCCATATGAACAAGCTTGGATGGTTGTCATTGAACCGAAAGACCTTTCTGAATTAGAAACATTAATGAACGCCGACGAATACGATCAAATGATTAATGAAGCAAAATAAATGAGATACATATTTTGGAGGGCATCTGAGTTTAGATGTCCTTTTTTTAATTTTGTCAGGGGAAAATTGGAATTTCATGTACAATATGATTCGTTCCTTTTATATGTTTCGCATACAGATAAAGGAAAATAGGGGGAGTCAAGCTAATGTGTTCTTCCTTTTTTCCCTATTCCTTCAATAATTTTTCAAAGTTGCATAGTAATATAAAAAGGAACATATTAGTTGTCTATCTTGTTGTTTCTTTGTATCATGTTGGATAGGTGATCGAAAATGGAGGAAGCTGTTGAGAAAGTTATAATTGTAGAGGGAAAATCGGATAAGAAAAAAGTACAAGAGGTAATAAATGAATCTGTAGAAATCATCTGTACAAATGGAACGATTGGGCTGAGCAAATTGGATGAACTAATTGATATGTTATATGATAAAGAAGTATTTGTGCTTTTTGATGCTGATGACTCAGGAGACAAATTGAGAAAACAATTCAAACGTGAATTTCCGGAAGCAAAACATATATACATTGATCGTACCTATCGGGAAGTTGCTTCAGCCCCGGAAAATCATGTTGCGACTGTTCTTTTACAAGCAAATATACAAGTACATTCAAAATATTTATTGTAATCTTAAGCCATATGGAAATAAGGGATGAATCAAATGGAACAATGGACTGGTGAAACATTTTACCAATATTTAAAGAGCGGGAAGAAAGGTGCCTTTTACTTATACACCCCTTTATGTGGTACTTGTCAAGTAGCAGGAAAAATGTTAGAAGTGATCACGAAATTATTGCCGGACTTACCGATTGGGAAAGCCGATATAAATTATTTACCGGAAATTGCGGAGACATTTTTTATCGAAAGTGTTCCCTGTTTAGTCCTCTTCAATGAACATCAAGTGAAAGAAAAAATTTATGCCTTTCAAGATGTTCCTTACTTATATGAAAAATTAAAAAAACTTTAATCCGATGCTGTCCTAAAAGGTTTATGTGAAATTGACAAAATAACCTTTTGAAAGGGCGGCTATTTTATTTTTTTTAAAAAAGGAGAATTTTAACATATAGAGAATTAATATAAATAGAGCCTGATTATGAACGTAACATTGCTACAAAACGGTACTCGGCTCAATATTGCTCGGGGGTATCTCAGTATGGTGGCTGTCGATAATTTTCTAAAGAGGATCAATCATCAACCGGTTGTTCGAATTTTAGTTCCGAACGAGCCGGTCACTGTTCTGATTCGGAACCGAAAAGACGCTTGTTATCTCATTTTTTCTAAAGACAAGGTTGAATTCATAAAGGAATATAATGGTGAAATAGATTGTGAGTTGTCAGGAGAGGAAAAGATGATTCAATCTATCCTTGATGGAAAAATACGGCTGCAAGAAGCAATAAAGTTACGTCATGTTCAAATTGAATGTAATTACCGAACAATGCTTTTGCTTGAATCATTTTTCTGGCTCCAACGGGTAGAAGGATAAGGAATCAATCGGGTTCGGGGGAATTAACGGCTAGAGCGGGTGCGGTTCTTGGATAAATATATCCTAATTGGTGGATATAGTCGAAAAAGCCCGTGTTTCAAAAAAATGAACACCGCAATTACCGAGTTTTGGGGTTACCGAAAAAATTTAGTTGGAAATTTTTCATTAGTATATAAAAAAATCTTTATTGACTCAACTATTTTTTAATGATAATATGAATCTTATATTAAATAAAATAAATACTAGCGTCTAACTCTTATCAAGAGAGGTGGAGGGATGTGCCCGATGAAGCCCGGCAACCGTCAATTTTTTATTGAAATGGTGCCAATTCACACAAAGTTTAAAGACTTTGAGAGATAAGAGAAAGGACATTCGATTATATTCGCGTGCCTTTCTACTTATCAGTGTAGGAAGGCTTTTATTTTTAAACAAGAAATAAAATAATTCGTCTCACATTTTGATCATTTCCTACAAAAAGGAGAAGTTTAGACTGAAGGAGGGTGTGAAATGATCAATGTACAAAATATCACGAAAGTTTTCACAACCAAATCCGGGCCATTAACGGCTGTAAATCATGTGAATTTTACGATAGATGAGGGAGAAATCTTTGGAATCATCGGTTATAGCGGTGCCGGGAAAAGCACATTGATCCGTATGTTCAATGGACTGGAAACACCTACGGAAGGTTCACTCACCATTGCCGATAAAGATATTACAAATATTCGCGGGAAAGAATTACGCTTGGCCCGTCGAGAAATTGGTATGATTTTCCAACATTTCAATCTTCTCTGGTCGAGAACGGTACGCGGTAATATATCATTCCCACTGGAAATTGCAGGTGTTCCAAAGGCTTTAAGGGAAAAACGGGTAGAGAATTTAATTAAACTTGTCGGCTTAGAGGGTAGAGAAGATGCTTACCCATCCCAACTAAGCGGCGGTCAAAAACAAAGGGTCGGCATTGCCCGGGCACTCGCTAATAATCCAAAAGTATTATTATGTGATGAAGCAACATCAGCACTTGACCCGCAAACGACGGACGCAATTCTTGATCTGCTTGTGGATATTAACAGGAAATTAGGTTTAACGATTATTTTAATTACCCATGAAATGCATGTCATTCGAAAAATCTGTCATCGTGTGGCCGTCATGGACAGTGGAAAAATTGTTGAAATTGCACCTGTTCTTGATATATTCCGACATCCAAAAGAAGAAATTACAAAACGCTTTATTGGTCAGGTGACAGAACCGGAAGAAACGAAAGAGACAATTGACCATTTATTAGAGAAATATCCGGACGGGAAAATTGCAAAATTATCGTTTATCGGTGATGTAGCTGAACAAGCGATAATTACACGATTAATAAGAGAGCTGCCGGTTACTGTTAATATTTTGCAAGGAAAAGTATCACAAACACGAAACGGTGCCTATGGAACTTTATTTATCCATATTGAAGGAAATCCAAGTGATATTGAGGCGGCAATCGACTTCCTAAACAAAAATCAAGTCGGGGTGGAGGTGGTACAAAATGATTGAAACACTCTTCCCGAATGTTGATTGGGAAAAAGCCTGGGAAAAGACGGTTGAAACTTTATATATGACCGGGATCTCTCTTGTTTGGATTTTCATTATCGGTATTATTTTAGGATTATTACTGTTTTTAACATCAGAAGGAAATTTATGGCAAAATAAATTCATTAATTGGATCATCTCAGCAGTTGTCAACATCTTTCGGTCCATTCCGTTTGTTATATTGATTGTTTTACTTATTCCGTTCACGAGGGTATTAGTAGGCACCATGATCGGTATGGAAGCGGCATTACCGGCTTTAATCATTGGTTCCGCACCATTTTATGCAAGAATGGTTGAAATTGGCTTAAGGGAAATTGATAAAGGAGTCATTGAAGCTGCAAAAGCGATGGGGGCCAAGACAAGTACCATTATTTTTAAAGTATTGCTTCCGGAATCAATGCCTGCGATTATCTCCGGAATTACAGTTACAGCGATTGCGTTAGTCGGTTACACTGCGATAGCCGGTGTCATCGGAGCTGGCGGCTTAGGTGATTATGCCTATTTAGATGGATTTTCTCGTAATCAAAATGATGTAACTTTATTTGCAACACTATTAATCTTAATTATCGTATTTATCATCCAATTTATTGGAGATATAATAACAAAAAAAATTGATAAAAGATGAATGAGGGGGAAACCAAAATGAAAAAATTACTTACATTATTGTTCAGTACAATTCTTGTTTTCACTCTGGCAGCTTGCGGAGGGAAGGACGACAAAACAGCGGGTGAAAGTGACGGAGACAGTGGAAAGGATACAAAAACATTAGTCATTGGTGCAACGAATGAACCACATGCAGTAATTTTGGAAAAAGCAAAGCCGATTTTAGCTAAACAAGGGATTGATTTGAAAATTAAAACATTCAGTAAGTATGAATTAATTAATCCGGCATTAAAAGATAAAGATCTGGATGCAAACTTTTTCCAACATATTCCTTACTTAGAAGCACAAAATAAAGAATTTAACTATGATTTCGTCAATGCAGGCGGGATTCATATTGAACCAATTGGAATCTATTCCAAAAAATATAAATCATTAGATGAGGTTAAAGATGGGGCTACTGTCATAATGAGCAGCAATGTTCCTGATCATGGTCGTATCCTTACATTGTTTGAAGCAAAAGGATTAATTACATTAAAGGATGGAACTGATAAAACGGGAGCAACCCTTGATGATATTGCGAGCAATCCGAAAAACTTGAAATTCGAATATGACTATGCACCGGATATGCTACCGACAATTTATAATAACGGTGAAGGTGATCTGGTCGTTATCAATTCCAACTATGCGCTTGATGCTGGATTAAATCCGGTTAAAGACAGTATTGCAATTGAAGACAGTGAATCTCCTTATGTAAATGTCATTGCAGTTAGAAAAGGTGATGAAAACAGAGAAGAAATTAAAGCTTTGGTAGATGTATTGCACTCTGATGAAATTCAACAATTCATACTTGATAAATGGGGCGGTTCAGTCGTTCCGGTCGACGGGGAATAAAAAGGAATCAAATAAACTTTTGAATAAGTACAAATAATTTGGACAGAAACTAAATGTAAAGTGAGCAATTGGTTCATCGTTTGTAAATTGAAAATATTGGGTGTAAAATGAGAGGGTCGGAATGTTTTCCGGTCCTTTCTTAATAAATCCCCACGAAAATCCCCTTATCATTTATCCCAATTGATTCTCATTATCTGTAAAAAGGTATATAATAAATTTATATATACAATAAGTACTCAATCAGTTGATTCTAATTTGAATTTGCTATAAAATTAGAATGATAATAAATTGAGAATAACATCTTATATATAAATGGAGGTTAGCAAAATGGCAGGATCAACATTAGTCATTAAAGATTTACATGTAGCAATTGAAGATAAAGAGATTATCAAAGGACTTGATTTAGAGATAAAACCCGGTGAATTTCATGCGGTCATGGGGCCGAACGGTGCAGGTAAATCAACGTTAGCTTCAGCCATTATGGGCCATCCTAAATATGAAATTACAAGCGGTACTGTTACAATGGATGGAAAAGATGTTCTTGAAATGGAAGTCGATGAACGAGCAAAAGCAGGCTTATTCTTAGCAATGCAATACCCAAGTGAAATTAGCGGGGTGACAAATGCAGACTTTTTACGTTCAGCGATTAATGCAAAACGCGAAGAAGGTAATGAAATTCCGTTAATGCAATTTATAAAAAAACTAGATAAAACAATGGAGTATTTAGAAATGGATTTAAATATGGCTCAACGTTATTTAAATGAAGGGTTTTCAGGCGGGGAGAAAAAGCGTAACGAAATTCTTCAATTAATGATGCTTGAACCAAGTATTGCCATTTTGGATGAAATTGACTCCGGTCTTGATATTGATGCGCTAAAAGTTGTATCAAAAGGGATTAATGCGATGCGCAGCAATGACTTTAGTTGCTTAATTATTACACACTACCAACGTTTGTTGAACTATATTACTCCTGACTTCGTGCATGTAATGATACAAGGAAGAATTGTTAAATCAGGCGGCCCTGAATTAGCTCAACGTCTGGAAGCAGAAGGTTATGACTGGATTAAAAAAGAACTTGGTATCGAGGACGAAATAGAAGTCGGATAATAAAGAATTGCCACAGTTAGGAGGATAAACATGACTACACAAGTACAATATCCATTCGATCAAGCCCTGATTGAATCATTTTCTGTACAAAATAACGAGCCTGATTGGTTTAAAAATTTACGTCTCGCTGCATTGGAAAAAATTGACGTATTACCGTTGCCTAATCCGGACCGGACAAAAATCGATAAATGGAATTTTACTCACTTTCAACAACACGCTCAGGCAAGCTCTGTCTATACTAATGTCGATCAACTTCCTGAACAAGTGAAGTCGTTGATTAATGTTGAAGGTGGTGTGAAAAATCTTTATGTTCAACATAATCAAACAGCCGGTTTTGTTTCTTTATCGGACGAATTGAAACAAAAAGGGGTTATTTTTACTGATTTATTAACGGCAGTTAAGGAACATGGAGATCTTGTTCAGAAATATTTTATGACGAATGCTGTGAAAGTTGACGAAAATCGGTTAACTGCTTTCCATACGGCTTTAGTAAACGGCGGAGCATTTCTTTATATTCCGCAAAACGTTCAAATCAATGAGCCGATCCAAACCATTTTTGTCCATGATAATGCGGATGCCCCACTGATTAACCATGTGTTAATTGTTGCGGATAAAAATAGTGCAGTAACCTATGTGGAAAATTATTTTTCATTAAATGATGAATTGGAGGGCATTGCCAATATCATTACAGAAGTGATTGCACAGGATAATGCCAATGTAAAATTTGGTGCAGTTGATACGTTGGCAAAAGGAGTCACCACCTATGTCAACCGACGCGGTTATGCTTGGCGGGATGCTCGAATCGAATGGGCTTTAGGATTAATGAATGACGGGAATACGATTTCTGATAATACGACCAATTTACATGGTGACGGTTCCTTTGCTGACACAAAAACAGTTGTTGTTGGTCGTGGGAAACAAATTCAAAACTTTACAACAAGAGTTATCCATCATGGGAAAGGTACGGAAGGATTCATTTTAAAACATGGTGTGGTTAAAGATAATGCCACCACAGTGTTTAATGGAATTGGCAAAATTGAACATGGCGCTTCAAAATCCAACGCCGAACAAGAGACGCGTGTCCTTATGCTAAGTGATAAAGCACGCGGAGACGCAAATCCGATTTTGTTAATTGATGAAGATGATGTTATGGCAGGTCATGCTGCTTCGGTAGGCAGGGTTGATCCGACTCAACTTTATTATTTAATGAGCCGTGGTATTTCGAAAGCCGAAGCAGAACGATTGATTATATACGGCTTCTTGGCACCTGTTGTCAACCAATTGCCGGTTGAAGGGGTAAAAAAACAGTTAACAGAAGTTATTGAAAGGAAAGTAAAATGATGGATATCGAACGAATTCGTAAAGATTTTCCGATTTTGCACCAAAATGTCAATAATCATCCCCTTGTCTATCTGGACAGTGCGGCTACTTCGCAAAAGCCGTTATCGGTGATTGAAACATTAAATCAATACTATCGTGAATATAATTCCAATGTTCACAGAGGGGTTCATACACTTGGAACAAAAGCGACGGATGCTTACGAAGGTGCACGGGAAAAGGTAAAAAATTTCATAAATGCGAAGTCAACGAAGGAAGTCATCTTTACGAGAGGTACGACAACATCCATCAACCTTGTGGCAACTAGTTTCGGACGGGAAATTGTGAAAGAAGGTGATGAGATTGTGCTCACTTATATGGAACATCACAGCAATCTCATCCCTTGGCAGCAAGTGGCCAAAAAGACGGGAGCTACGCTAAAATATTTTCCGCTTCAAGAAGATGGTACGCTTTCTTTAGAGGAGGTTCGTCATACCATTTCGGAAAAGACAAAAATCGTCGCCATTACTTATGTCTCCAATGTTTTGGGTACAATAAATCCGATTAAGGAAATTGTTGAAATCGCCCATAGTAAAGGAGCCGTTGTTGTCGTGGATGGTGCCCAAAGTACACCTCATTTAAAAGTAGATGTCCAAGATTTGAATTGTGATTTTTATGCTTTTTCCGGGCATAAAATGTGCGGTCCGACGGGAATCGGTGTATTATATGGAAAAGAACATTTATTGGAACAAATGGAACCGGTCGAGTTCGGCGGAGAAATGATTGATTTTGTTGAATTGTATGATTCAACATGGAAGGAATTACCGTGGAAATTTGAAGGCGGCACCCCGACTATTGCCGGTGCGATTGGTCTGGGGGCAGCAATTGATTACTTAGAGTCCATTGGAATGAATGAGATTCAAAACCACGAACATCAACTTGCCGAATATGCGATCGATAAATTATCCGAAATCGACGGGTTGACGATTTATGGTCCAAAAGAAATAAGTAAACGTGCCGGAGTTGTAACATTTAACATTGATGGTGTTCATCCCCATGATGTTGCGACAGTCCTTGATACAGAAGGAATTGCCGTTCGGGCGGGACATCATTGTGCTCAACCGTTAATGAAATGGTTGAATGTAACGGCGACTGCACGGGCAAGCTTTTATTTATATAATACAAAAGAAGATGTGGATCGGTTGGCTATGGGGCTCGTCAAAGCAAAGGAGTTTTTCAGTGATGTCTTTTGAACAATTAGACGCGTTATACCGCCGTGTGATTATGGATCACTATAAAAAGCCTCGGAATAAAGGGGTTTTACCGGATGGAAATGTAACGATTGACATGAATAATCCGACATGTGGTGATCGTATTCGCTTAACAATGAAAGAAAAGGACGGCATTATTGAAAATGTAAAATTTGAAGGAGAAGGTTGTTCCATCTCCATGGCTTCTGCCTCAATGATGACTCAGCTTATAAAAGGAAAAGATATCAATACCGCCCTTAAATTATCCCGTATTTTTTCATTAATGGTCCAAGGAAAAGACTATGATGATGAACATCTGGATTTAGGTGATATCGAAGCATTACATGGTGTTTCCAAATTTCCGGCACGAATTAAATGTGCGACACTTGCCTGGAAAGCAATGGAAAAAGGATTACTTTCGACTAATGAATAACAGGCGAAAATTTTCGTAGGAAGCACAACGAAATTATCGGACGAATGGAGGAAGGAAGAATGGCAAAAAAGGCGCCTGAGATTGGCGATTACAAATATGGATTTCGCGATAAAGACGTTTCTGTTTTCCGAACAGAACGAGGATTGACACGGAAAGTCGTTGAAGAGATTTCAAAAATGAAAAATGAGCCGGAATGGATGCTTGAGTTCCGATTGAAAGCATTGGAACATTTTTATGCAAGACCAATGCCACAATGGGGTGGAGATTTATCCGAATTGAATTTTGATGAAATTACTTACTATGTCAAACCGTCCGAAAAACAAGGTCGTACTTGGGATGAAGTACCGGAAGAAATCAAGCGGACCTTTGATAAATTGGGTATCCCTGAAGCAGAACAAAAATATTTAGCAGGGGTGTCCGCCCAATATGAGTCTGAAGTTGTGTACCATAATATGAAGGAAGATTTGGAGAAAATGGGAATTATCTTCAAAGATACCGATTCGGCATTAAGAGAAAACGAAGATATTTTCCGTAAATATTTCGGAACAGTCGTCCCTTATACAGATAACAAATTTGCAGCTTTAAACTCTGCCGTTTGGTCGGGAGGATCGTTTATTTATGTTCCACCGGGTGTGAAAGTAGATACACCGCTGCAAGCCTACTTCCGGATTAATTCGGAAAACATGGGTCAATTTGAACGTACGTTAATCATTGTTGATGAAGGGGCTTCCGTCCATTACGTAGAAGGATGTACAGCACCTGTTTACACAACAAACTCACTTCATAGTGCCGTTGTAGAAATTATTATTAAAAAAGACGCATATTGCCGTTATACAACGATTCAAAACTGGGCAAATAACGTCTATAACTTAGTAACAAAACGGGCAGTTTGTGAAGAACGGGCAACAATGGAATGGATTGACGGCAATATCGGTTCGAAGTTGACTATGAAGTATCCTTCCGTGTTATTGAAAGGTGAAGGTGCACGAGGCATGACACTTTCCATTGCATTTGCAAGTAAGGGTCAACGCCAAGATGCCGGGGCAAAAATGTATCATTTAGCACCAAATACTTCTTCCACGATTGTTTCAAAATCCATTTCAAGACTCGGCGGAAATGTAACCTATCGTGGTCAAGTGCACTTCGGCCGTAAAGCAGATGGTGCCAAGGCCAATATTGAATGTGACACAATTATTATGGATAATCAATCAACTTCTGATACGATTCCATACAACGAAATCCTAAACGATAACATCTCTTTGGAACACGAAGCAAAAGTGTCGAAAGTGTCTGAAGAACAATTATTCTACTTGATGAGTAGAGGGATTTCTGAAGAAGAAGCGACAGAAATGATTGTTATGGGCTTTATTGAACCATTTACCAAAGAACTGCCAATGGAATATGCCGTTGAAATGAATCGATTGATCAAATTCGAGATGGAAGGCAGTATTGGGTAATTGAATTTATAAGTAAAAAGAGCATTCGACTAAGTATTGTTTTACTTGGCCGGATGCTTTTTTTGCGATTCACCAGTGCCCCCCTCTAATTCACCAGCGTCAACAGGAAAACGCAAAAAATTCTTTATTTCCCATATCCTTTTTCGTATTAAAATGATAATATATTAATTAAATAAATTATTGGTTTTATAATTGTATTATCAATTTTTATGTTATACTATATTTTATCAAATTATTATTTTTGTCAGAGAAAAGGAGAAATTATACGTGGGAAGAGTATACAATTTTTCAGCGGGTCCTGCACAACTACCGGTTTCAGTTCTTGAACGGGCTCAGGAAGAATTATTGTCCTATCAAGAGAAGGGTATGTCCGTAATGGAAATGAGCCATCGTTCTTCTGATTTCAAGAAAATTATTGAGCGGACAGAAGAACTAATCAGGGAATTAATGGGAATACCTGAAACATACCGGGTGCTGTTTATTCAAGGGGGAGCATCATTACAATTTTCTATGGTTCCGTTAAATTTATTAAAGGACGGCGGACATGCCTACTACGTGAATACGGGGTCATGGTCAAAAAAAGCCCTTTCTGAGGCGAAAAAAATCGGAGAAGCAAAAATTTTGGCTTCCTCAGATGATCAGAATTTCACATATATTCCGGAGCAAGATTTACAACAAATTAATGAACAAACAGACTATGTGCATATTACAACAAATAACACAATTGAGGGTACACGGTTTACAAAATTTCCAATTACCGGTCATGTTCCTTTGGTAGCTGATGCATCATCGAATATATTATCAGAACAATGGGATGTGTCAAAATTCGGTTTAATCTATGCCGGTGCTCAGAAAAATTTAGGCATATCGGGGTTGACCATTGTCATCATTCGTGAAGACTTGATTGGACATGCGAAAGCAGATGTTCCAACCATGCTCAACTATGAAACATATGCGAAAAATAATTCCTTATATAATACACCACCAACTTTTGCAATTTATATAACAATGCTTTTGATGGAATGGTTAAAAGAACAAGGTGGAGTCGCAGCCATAGAAGAAAGAAACAAAGAAAAAGCCAATCTCCTATATAAGGCAATAGAAGATTCCAAATTATTTTATTCAAACGTGAAAAGAGAAGACCGTTCATTAATGAATATTCCGTTTATGACGGATTCCGATGAACTGAATAAATTATTTGTAAAAGAAGCTGAACAAGAAGGATTACATCAATTAAAAGGTCACCGTTCCGTAGGGGGAATGCGTGCGAGCATCTACAACGCGATGCCAATTGAAGGTGTCAAGGCGTTAGTTGATTTCATGAATGAATTTGAGAGAAAACATATTTAAGGGGTTGAAAGCATGTATTCCATCCGCACATATAATTCAATTGCCAAAAGAGGTCTTGATGTTTTTACAGATAACTATGAAATAAATGCAAGTGATTATCCGGATGCGATTTTATTACGTAGCTATAACTTACATGAAGAAGTGATTCCCGAATCTGTCAAGGCAATTGCCCGGGCAGGTGCCGGTGTAAATAATATTCCTGTTGATCGTTTGACAGAGGAAGGGATAGTGGTCTTTAATACGCCCGGTGCCAATGCCAATGCGGTGAAAGAATTATTACTTATGAGTTTAATAGCAACTTCCAGGCATTTAGTGGAAGCAGTAAGCTGGACGAAATCATTAATTGGTGAGGGAGAAAATGTTCCAAAGCTTGTTGAAAACGGGAAAAAGCAATTTGTAGGAACGGAGATTTCCGGGAAGAAACTTGGTGTGATTGGTGTTGGAAAAGTTGGCGTACTTGTTGCTAATGATGCACATGCATTAGGAATGGAGGTTATGGTTTATGACCCGTTCATTTCGGTTAATGCAGCTTGGCAATTATCGCGAAATATAAAGAGAGCGGAAAGTGTCAATGAAATTTTCCAATCATGTGACTACATTACCATCCATGTGCCTTTGACATCAGAAACAAAAGGGATGCTTAACCAAAATGCTTTCGAAATCATGCAAAATCATGTGCATATTTTTAATTTTTCCCGGGGTGAGTTAGTAAACGAAGACGACTTGGAGATCGCTCTTCAAGAAAGGAAAATTGCCGGCTATATAACCGATTTTCCGACAGAAAGAATTTTACAAATGAAAAATGTTGTCGCACTTCCGCATTTAGGTGCTTCAACGACGGAAGCCGAAGAAAATTGTGCCTATATGGCTGCCAACCAAATTAAGGAATATTTAGAAACCGGCAATATTCAAAACTCTGTTAATTTCCCAAACATCAGCATGCCGTATGTCGGGAATAAGAGACTTTCGATTATTCATAAAAACATACCGAATATGGTCGGTCAAATTACGAGTTATCTTGCTAATCATTCGATCAATATTGCAAATATGGTTAATGGCAGTAAAGGAGCATTTGCCTATACGATGATTGATATTGATAATGGTATTCCAAGCGAAGTACGGAATGAACTAACGGAAAATATTAGCCGAATAAATGGTGTGATAAAAGTGAGGATTATTTAATTGTAATTTGGATAGGTTTTTCGGCAGGGTGCAAAAGCAAAGATAAATTTATCATTGCTTTTAATGGATATGTTTTCGGCAGGGAAGGGAATGCGAACGGTAAATTGGAAATACCCTTCTCTTTTTTGTATGATACAAATTACCTAAACATGTACGAGGTGGATATTCACATACTAAAATGATAGAATTTAAGTAAGAGCGGGCCTCTTTCAGCCTCAAAAATTGCTAAACATTGAGGGACATAAGATGAATGAAAAGATTATAATTTATCATACGAATGACTTACACAGTCATTTTCAATATTGGCCAAGAATCCGCCAAAAACTATTAAAGCAAAAGCAAATCCATAAAGAGTTGCATGAGTCAATGTTTTTATTTGATATCGGTGACCACTTAGACCGGTTCCACCCATTTACAGAAGCAACTTTAGGGAAAGGGAATGTTCGCCTGCTCAATGACGTTGGATTTCATGCTGTTACCATTGGCAATAATGAAGGCATTACCTTATCACATCAAGATTTACTCCACCTTTATGATGAAGCACAATTTGATTGCATTGTCGCCAACTTATATGATAATGAAGGTAACAGACCACATTGGGCGAAACCATATACCATTTATGAAACCTTGCAGAAAACGAAAATCGGTGTCATTGGTGTGACGATTAACTTTACTAATTTTTATGAACCACTGGACTGGGTGGTAACGAATCCATTTGCAGAGTTGGAAAAGTGGATTCCGATTGTGCGGGAAAAAGTGGATGTTTTAATCATACTATCCCATTTAGGTCTGTCTGATGATGAAAGGATTGCCGAACAATTTCCACAAGTCGATGTTATTTTAGGTGCGCATACTCATCATATTTTGCCTGAAGGAAAATGGGTTAATGGTTGTTTATTATGTTGTACCGGTAAATTTGGCTTAAACTTAGGTAAAGTAGAATTATTGCTAAATCATGAAAAGAAAACGATCAAAAAAAGGGCTGAACTAATCCCGTCAAGAAATTTGGATAAAGAAGATCAGGAAGAAAATTTTGACCAAAGATTGATTGAAGAAGGAAAGGAACTTCTGTCTAATCCGGTTGCCTATTTGCCAAAAAAACTGGAAACAGACTGGTTTCATCATACTGAATTGAATCAATTGTTATGTGCGTCCTTAACAGAATGGTGCGAGGCAGATTGTTCCTTTCTCAATGCAGGTGTTCTGTTAGATCATTTAGGTCCGGGCATAGTGACCGATTATGATATTCATCGGATCTGTCCGCATCCGATTAACCCGTGTACTGTGCGATTAACCGGTGCTGAATTAAAAGAAGTCATCGTCCAAACGGTAGATGATAAATATACAACTTTAGAAATTAAAGGATTTGGTTTTCGCGGGAGTATTTTTGGGAAAATCATTTATGATCAAATTGAAATCAGCGGCCAAGGATCAGCGATAAAAATCCAAATTAATGGCGAAGACCTTCAAATGGAGCGAAATTATACGGTTGCCACGCTGGATATGTTTACATTTGCCCGCTTTTATCCGGAAATAACCCGGGCTGAGAAAAAATATTACTTACCGGAATTTTTAAGAGACCTGCTCAGATGGAAACTAAAGTGTAATTATCCGGTAAAGAGCGAATACTAACCGGTCATATCTGCACATATCGTCCCTATTTTCATAATGTAATATGGAAAGGGGCGAATAAAATGATTGATATCAAACCTTTAACAATAGAAAATCGGATTTTTATTGCGGTTGTCGTAAAGTTGCCAAAAACAACATTATTGGCTGTTACAAGTGAGAAAGGTTATATTATGTGTGGTGCTTTAGATGTTCACTTGCTTAATAACCGTTTAAAGGATCGGAAAATCATCGCCGCCAGAGCAGTTGGTGTTAAAACGATTGATGAATTGTTAAATGCGCCACTGGAATCTGTAACAGAGGAAGCGGAAAGCCGGGGAATTAAAAAGGGAATGATTGGGAAAGAAGCACTACTATTCATGTAAAATATTTTAAAGATAAGCGTTAAATCCCCCTTTACAAGCATAAGTATAATTTGTAAGGGGGGATTTATTATTGGTAAAATTTCGCCGATATCCACGACGTTCTCTGTTTTTTCGAACATTTAGGCCATATAAAGTATATAAACCTTATAAACCGATAAAACCGAAACCACTCCCGTTTCGCTATGTTGTTTTACTGTCCTTTGTCTTTTTTCTATTATCAACATCACTGGGATTATGGATAGTCAACAGTGCCTTAAAGCCAACACTTATGGCGTACGCAGAATCACAATCAATCAATTTGGCTACATATATTATAAATAAATCAATCAGGCAAGAAATTGATAACGGACTCGATTTAAATGACATTATTAAAGTAGATCCGTACGGCAATTCAACATTAACTTCTTTTAATATGGGAAAAATAGAAGATACAGCAAATCGGATCACAAATCAAATTTTAAAAAATATTAATTCAATGGAGCATATGGATGGGTTTTCGCCGGCCCTTGCGACAGATGGGGAAATTAAAGAAGTTGAACCAAGTGCTGCGGGTGGGATTCAATTTAAGGTTCCTTTTGGTAGAATTACAGATCATATTTTATTGGCAAATTTAGGACCTGATATTCCGGTTGAATTTAAAGCGATCGGTGATATTGAATCGAATATTGAGACAACGACAAAAGAACATCAAATTAATAGTACATGGTTTGAAATCCGCCTCCATATTAAAGTCGGCATTCAAATGCTTGTTCCATTTACATCGGAAATGAAAATGATTGAGCGAAATGTGCTATTAGCTTCAGGTGAAATGAAAGGTGATGTCCCGCAGTTTTATAATAGCGGAGGCGGACAACTGACGCCTTCGATTGTGTTGCCTGAGGAGAAGGAAAAAAAGGATAAAAAGGAATAAAGGGATCTTGCCGTTTTAGTTACTCACTTCGAATAACGAAAGACTAGAAATTTTTTGATCGATAAGAATTATTTAACGAGAAATGTGCGCTACATTATCATCTTTATTTTGATATGTAGACGATAAAGGACCGAGGAAAAAACTTCCCCGGTCCAAGCCATTTATTTATATTCCGCCCAAGTAGGCTTCTTTTACTTTTTCGCTGTTTTGCATTTCTGATGCATTCCCGGATAAAACAACGGAACCGGTTTCGATAACATAAGCCCGGTTTGCGATGGAAAGGGCCATATGTGCATTCTGTTCCACAAGCAAAATTGTCGTTCCGTCCTTATTAATTTCTTGGATAATGTTGAAAATTTGTTTTACTAAAAGTGGAGCCAAGCCCATGGACGGTTCATCCAGCAACAGTAATTTTGGTTTTGCCATAAGCGCACGACCGATTGCCAGCATTTGCTGTTCCCCGCCGGATAAAGTTCCGGATAATTGGTTCCGCCGTTCATGCAATATTGGAAACAACGAAAATACCTTGTCCAAATCTTGTTTTATTCCCTTTTTATCCTTCCGTAAATAAGCGCCGAGGTCAAGGTTTTCCTCCACAGTCATATTGGCAAAAACTCTTCGCCCCTCGGGAACATGGGAAATTCCGGCTTTCACAATCGATTGAACGGGTTTTACACGAATGGATTCACCTAAATAATGTATTGTTCCGGCAGTTGGTCGCAATAATCCGGATAATGTTTTTAAAAGCGTTGTTTTTCCTGCTCCATTTGCCCCAATTAGGGTTACAATTTCTTTTTCTTCCACGGTTAACGAAACATTTTTCAACGCTTGAATATTGCCGTAAAAAACATCAATCCCTTCCACTTTAAGCATGGTCTTCACCAACCTCTTCACCTAAATATGCTTCAATAACCTTTGGATGTTTACGAATTTCTTCAGGTAACCCTTGGGCAATTAATTGACCGTGGTCGAGTACAAAAATTCTTTCACAAATTCCCATAACCAGTTTCATGTCGTGCTCAATAAGCAGAATCGTTAAATTAAATTTTTCTCGGATAAAAGCGATAAGTTCCATCAATTCTTTCGTTTCCTGCGGGTTCATTCCGGCTGCAGGTTCATCCAATAATAACAGCTTAGGATCAGCGGCCAGTGCCCGGGCAATTTCCAATCGTCTCTGCCCCCCGTAAGGAAGATTTTTTGCTTTTTCATCTTTTAAATGATCAAGTCCGAAAATTTTTAAAAACCCAATTGCTTTTTCTTCCATTTCCTTTTCGTTTATAAAATGGGAAGGAAGGCGCAATATGGAACTGAAAATACTATGTGTCGCCAAAGGATGATAGGCAATCTTTACATTGTCCAAAACGGATAATTCTTTAAACAAACGGATATTTTGGAACGTACGACTAATTCCTTTTCTTGTTACTTTAAAAGGCGGAAGTCCACTAATTTTTTTACCGGTAAAAATAATTTGACCCTCTGTTGGGGCATAGACGCCTGTTAACAGGTTGAAAATTGTCGTCTTTCCGGCACCGTTCGGACCGATTAAACCTAACAATTCTCCTTGGTTAATGGTCATATTGAAGTCAGATACAGCTTTCAAACCGCCAAAGCGGATACCGAGATTTTGAACATCGAGAAGAGGCTCAGCTTTCGAAATGACCATATTGTTTGCCCCCTTTGAAACTCTTTTTCTTTTGAAAAAGTTGGGTAATTTCTTTTGTCCCCATTAACCCTTGTGGTCGGTATAACATAACAATAATTAGGACAAGGCTGTAAATAATCATCCTTGTTTCTGAATATTCTTGTAAAAATGTTGAAATAATGGTTAATAAAATTGCGGAAATGACAGCACCGGACATACTGCCTAGACCACCTAAAACAACAAAAATTAAAATATCAAAGGACTTAAGAAATCCGAAGTTACCCGGCTGGATAATATAAAAATTATGGGAATACAATCCGCCTGCAATACCGGCAAAAAAGGAACCGAGTACAAAGGCAATGACTTTATAGTATGTCGTATTAATTCCCATTGCATCAGCGGCTATTTCATCTTCGCGGATGGAAATACAGGCTCGTCCGTGTCGGGAATTTGTAAAATTGGCGATCACAAGTATGGTGAGAATGGTACAAATAAAGGCAATGGTCCAATCTGTCATCCGGGTGATCATCATTCCTCGGGCACCACCGACAAAATCCCAGTTCAAGAAGACAATGCGAATAATTTCAGCAAAACCTAATGTGGCGATGGCCAAGTAGTCTCCTCGTAAACGCAGGCTGGGAATACCGACAATCAGTCCGGCAATGGCTGCCGCAAGACCTGCCGCAATGAGAGCCACAATAAACGGCATTTGTAATTTCATCGTAAATATAGCGGCAATATAAGCGCCAATCGCCAAAAATCCGGCATGACCGATGGAAAACTGACCGGTAATCCCGATGACCAGATGGAGGCTGACTGCCAGCATAATATTAATTAATATGGTAATCAATGTATTTTCATAAAACGGGTTTAATATTCCGTTATATAATAAAAATTGAATAACGGAATAGATCACAACCGCAAGCCCGAACATGAGAAAAAAGCTTTTACTCTTTTTCATATCCATTTCACCTACACTTTCTCCCGCGTATTTTTTCCAAAGATGCCGGATGGTCTAAAAATGAGAATCAGGATTAGGATAATGAAAGCTGCGGCGTCTCGCCATGAGGAAAAACCAAAGGCACTGACGATAACTTCCACAATTCCAAGGATGAAACCGCCGACCATGGCGCCGGGAATAATCCCGATTCCACCCAATACAGCTGCGATAAAAGCTTTTAATCCCGGGATAATCCCCATTAAAGGATCAATTTTAATATAATATAGTCCGAATATGACTCCGGCGGCACCGGCCAAGGCAGAACCGATGGCAAATGTTGCGGAAATGGTTGTATCTACATTTATTCCCATAAGCTGGGCAGCATCTTGATCATGACTCACTGCTCGCATAGCTTTGCCGATTTTGGTACGATGAACAATAAATTGAAGGAGAACCATTAGGACAATTGTAATTAGTAATATATAAAGCGATTGACTGTCGATTTTCGCTCCAAACAGTTCAAATGATTTAGCAGGCAAAATTTCTTTCGGATAAGCTTCCGGTTGGGCTCCACGGAAGTAGATGACTACGTATTCAATCAACAAAGAAACACCGATTGCGGTAATTAAGGCGGCAATTCTAGTTGAGTTTCTTAACCGTTTATAAGCAACCCGCTCGATAATAACCCCGAGAATTGCACAAACCGTCATCGATAATAATAAGGCGGGAAAGAAACCGAGGTTCCAGCCGGTAATTGCGAAAAAGCCGACAAATGAGCCAATCATGAATACATCGCCATGAGCAAAGTTAATTAATTTAATAATTCCATATACCATCGTATAACCGAGAGCAATCAATGCGTAAATACTACCGAGTGATATGCCGTTAACAATCTGCTGTATCCATTCCATTATGTTCACTCCCTATATAAGTACATGTTGGCTTAATCGGAAAAAGGTCAAAGTTGCAGTTGCAGTTATTAAGCTGCACTTCCTATATTAATTACTTGTTTGCTTAACTGGAAAAAGGGAGGAAAAGACCTCCCATTTTGCTGTGCGTGAAAAGTCGTCTCACCTTTATTCCGGATCAACTTTTACTTTAAATTTTTGCTCTCCGTCCACATATTCCAAAATGGTTGCAGATTTTATCGGATTATGCTTTTTATCGATCGTAACAACACCGGTTACAAGTGAAATGTCTTTTGTTTCTGCCAACGCATCCTTAACGGCTTCCCGATCTAAGCTTCCTGCACGATTAATTGCATCCACTAATAGATAAACAGAATCATAACCTAATGCGTTAAATGCGTCAGGTGATTTATCTTTATATTTTTCTTTAAATTTTGTTACGAATTCCTGGATCTTTGTATCCGGGTCTTGAGCTGAATAGTGGTTGGTAATAAATGTATTGTTTAACGCATCTTTACCGGCCAAATCAACAAGTGTCGGTGAATCCCAACCATCAGCGCCCATTAACGGCACAGTCACACCTGATTCACGGGCTTGTTTAACAATTAATCCAACTTCTTCATAATAGCCGGGAATAAATACGAATTCCGGATTGGCAGATTTAATCCGAGTTAAAGTGGAACGGAAATCTGTATCACCGGCTACATAAGATTCCTCGGCAACGATTTTTCCGCCGGCCTTCTGGAATGTTTCTTTAAATGCGGCAGCCAGACCCTTTGCATAGTCACTGGCACTGTCACTATAAATAGCAGCCGTTTTTACACCTAATTCCTTTGCGGCAAAGTTTGCAGCTACCGTACCTTGGAACGGATCAATATAAGACGTACGGAACACATACTCATTAATGGAACCATCTTCATTTTCAGTAACATTTGGAGCCGTTCCGGATGGTGATAACAAGATTGTTTTCGTATCATTTGCGATTTGTGCTTGTGCAATCGTATTCCCACTGGTTGCCGCACCGATAATAGCCAGTACATTTTCTTGGCTTGTTAAGCGGGTAGCAGCACTGGCAGCCTCAGCGTTGTCAGATTTATTATCCACTTTAACCACTTTTATTTTTTTGCCGTCTACACCACCGCTATCGTTGATTTCTTCAATTGCTAATTCCATGCCTTCAGAAATCGATTGACCGTAGGAAGCTACTTCTCCTGATAACTCAAGGTTTGCGCCAATTTTTATCGTATCTCCTTTGGCATCACCACCACCGGAATTACCACCGGAAGAATTTTGCCCCCCGGAACAACCGGCCAATACACCGGCAAACAATGTAGAGGCTACCAAAATTTTCTTAATACTACTTTTCATACATATCCCCCTTTTATAATTCAGTGATAATTCTGACAAATAATGTTAGATTACTAGATTTAATCCAAGTAGATCTAGCAACAGATAATTGTCAGAAGTGAGTGAATAAAAATATAATTATATCAATATATAGATATTGTAAATCATAAACTTCATTTCGTCCAGTTGTTTTTTAAAAATAAAAATATTTATCTGAAGTGGGTATATTTTTTAAGGAAGGAAATATTCCATTAATAGAAAAAAACTACAGTATCTGATAACTGTAGTCTTATATAAATATTCTGTAAAAATAATTATTTTTTGTTTTTTGTCTCTCTTTCCCATCGTTTTAAGTGTGGAAATGGATCAAAAGACCATTCGGTTTTTCCGTTATCTTTATACATTCCATAGTGAAGATGCGGGGGGAATTTCCCCGCTGTGCCCGGTGGTCCATATCCGGAACTTCCGACACTGCCGATTAATTGCCCCGGTTTTACCATATCGCCTAACTTTAAATCTTTTGCAAATCCGTTCAAATGGGCAAAATAATGATACGTATTGTTTATATCACGAATCCCGAGTCGCCAGCCTCCATATTTATTCCAACCTTTCATTTCAATCACACCGTAACAGGTTGAATAGACATTAACGCCATAATCGGCAAAAATATCTGTTCCTTCATGAATCCGTCGGCCGCCCCAACCCCTGGCATCTCCCCATGTATCACGATAACTAAAGTTTGCCCGAATCGGGAGAGGAAAGTGATGTTCCTCCAAATTTAACGTTTGCCAGGTATGATACATTTTTGCAAAACTGACTATTATTCCTACCGTTTTATCTCGTTTATAATACTCCCAAAGCCCTATTTTAATATGGTCTTCATCTGTTCCGAAATTCAATAAGTAATTGGCCATGGTATATAAAACATCTTCATCATTTGTTCTTTCCGCTTTGCCGTCACCATTACCATCCTGACCAATCCCGCCGAAAATTTTTATACTTAGAGGATTCGTATCTTCTTGATCCGGATTGAGAAGACCGCACCACTTTTCAGCCGGAATATAAATCCCCGTTAATCCGGTTGGCTTCGGTAAATCTTTCCGGACTGAGCGAATATTTCTTTCATATTGATCGATGGCAGCTAAATAATACCAAGGTATAAAAGTAACGCTTTCGATCTTTTTATAAAGCACCATTCGCCTTTGATATAATTCCTCTCTTTCCGAATCGGCAGCGAAAACATTTCCGGGATAAAATAAGGTGAGGAGAAAGCAGATTGTGATTATATGTATAATATTGCGCAAATACTACACCTCCCAATTGTATAATGCTAATTTTTGCATCCGATTGAACATTCATGATTGATATATTTTGGTAAAAACAGTGTGTTTTCTAAGCAAACGATATTAGTGATTGAACACGAAAAATGGGGTATAATCATTTTATAGGCTTTGTCAAAGATGAGGGTGATATACATATGGTTTGTATCTACAATTTTTGTTATGAATTGGTGGAAGAAAGAAAAAACGGGTTTAATGAACAAGCTTTTCGTGAACGATACAGTGAGATACTAAGTCGCTATGATTATATTGTTGGTGACTGGGGATATGGTCAATTAAGGCTAAAAGGTTTTTTTGATGACCAGAATCAAAAAGCAACCTTTGATACGAAAATTAGTACATTATCGGAATATCTTTATGAATATTGCAATTTTGGCTGTCCCTATTTTGTTTTAAAAAAAGTGGACAAGTAATTAAAGTTTTAAAACGATTGATTCTTTCAACATAAAAGAAGATCGTAATCAAATGAGCTGTTGTTATAAAAGGAGATGACCCATCATGTTTTTTGTCGATCGGGAAAAAATTGAAGATACCCTTACCTTTTTAGAAGGACAAATCAACATTTTTAATCAATTGGATCAGATTGAAAACCAAGTGCAAAAAGCGGCACTGGAGCGGGTGGCCCAAATGATGTTAGAATCCGTCATCGATGTCGGTAACAGCCTTATCGACGGTTTTATTATGCGTGATCCGGGAAGTTATGAGGATATTATTGATATCCTTTTGGACGAGCAGGTAATTGGCGAAAAAGATGGGGAACAGCTGAAAAAACTAATTCCTTTTAGAAAAAGTTTAGTTCTCTTTTTCACATCCATTGATCATGAAGAACTGTATCGGCTTGTAAACGAAAATTTGCAGGCCTTTATAGATTTTCCAACCCATGTCAGAACATACTTAGCAAAAGAACTGGGACCGGTATCTGCATTTAAAAGTAAGTGAAAAAAGGAAAGCTGAAAATTGGTCATTAGAAAATCATAACAAACAGGGCGGTCAACATCATACCTCCACCAAACACAATAAAAAAGGTTTATTTTCATGGTAAACCGGTTTGCTAAACGAATTTTATTTTCGAACATAGGTTCGTAAACATTGAAAGGAGAACGAATGAAAAAGTATCAAGGTTATTTGATTGATTTAGATGGAACGATGTATCGGGGATCAGAAAAAATTGAAGCGGCAGGCAGATTTGTTCAACGTTTAGTGAAGCATAACGTTTCCTATTTGTTCGTAACGAATAATTCAACAAGGACGCCGGAACAAGTCGCGGAGAAATTGAGATCCTTTGATATTCCTGCAACAAAAGAGCAAGTATTTACGACAAGTATGGCAACTGCTAATTACATAGAAGAAATAGATAAAAATGCAACGGTTTATTATATTGGAGAAGAAGGACTTCAAACCGCCTTGGAAGAAAAAGGATTTCGTTTCGCCGGAGAAAATGCCGATGTTGTCGTTGTCGGTCTTGATCGCGAAATTACGTATGAAAAATTAGCGGTAGCTTGCCTGGCTATACGTAATGGTGCCAAGTTTATTTCGACAAACGGTGATATTGCTTTGCCGACAGAACGCGGATTGATGCCCGGTAATGGTGCGCTGACGGCTTTAATTAGTACTTCAACGCAAGTACAACCAATTTTCATCGGAAAGCCGGAAACGATTATTATTGAACAAGCTTTAAAAGTAATCGGTTCGGATAAGACGGAAACGTTGATGGTTGGTGACAATTACGATACGGATATTGCTGCAGGGATTCGTACCGGTCTTGACACGTTAATCGTTCATACCGGTGTAACGAGTAAAGAGAAATTGAAGGAATTCCGTGAACAACCGACCTATTCAATTGATTCACTGGATGAATGGGAGTTTTGATTGGAGATGTTAAAAAATCCCTAAAAAAGGGATTTTTTAACATTTTACCACATATTTTGAACTGCCGCTATTTCTGTCAATTTGGAATGTATGTTACTCTACATTCGCTGCTCTGTGGGCAAGACGGCTGGACGCTGCGGCAGCAATCGCCCCAACAAGATCATCTAAAAACGTATTAACTTTCCCTGTTGATTTATCGTTCAAATACTTCAAAATTCCCGGTTTTAATTTGTCAATATAACCATAATTCGTAAAACCGATTGAACCATAGACGTTCACAATCGAAAATGCCAAAATTTCATCCACTCCATAAAGACCTTCATCCGTTTTAACAATTGACAACAGTGGTTCTTCCAATAATCCTTTTTCTGCAAGAACATCTAATTGAACCCCGGTAATCACCGCATTTTGCACTTCCCTTTTTTTCAATACAGCTTCAACGTTTTCAATACAGTCTTGTAATTGTAATTCAGGATGATAGCCCTTTTGTAGAAAATAGACTAATTCCGCAATATTTTTAATGGTTACACCCCGATCTTCCAACGCTTTTTTTGCAATATCTCCTATTTGTGGAAACATATTTGATTGTTCATTCATATCATTCACCAGTCCTTATTCATTAATTTGAAACAATACCTGATATGTATAGTTAGGTAAAAGAAAATATATTTGGTAAATCCATCATAATATTAATTATAACAATGATTTTAAAAAAATGTTAAAAAGGGGAACAGCGCATGATTCAGTTCTTGCAACAGGAGTTTGGCATTTTCCCGGGTCAATCTTTTAAAATCCGCCAATATGATGCTTATTATGATGGTCATCATATTTATATTTTGATAAAAGTATATGAACAGGAGCAGGAAGAATTACAGGTTCGCTATGAAATGACAAATTATCTTCGGCAAAATGGCGAAAAGTTTGTTCCTGCTTTTTTCGCTGCCACGGACGGGAGATTTGTTAAACAGCTGGATGAAAATTATTATATTGTTTTAAAGTTAGAGCAATGGCGAAATAAACGATATCAATTTCCGGGCAGGCGGTTGGCTTACTTTCATAACCATGGGAAATATTTTCGGTCAGAAAAAGATGTACTAAATCGGCTTGGTAAATGGAAAGAGTTATGGGAAAGCCGCATTGATCGGCTAGAAAAAATATGGCAACAGAACGTAATGAATCAACCGAATAATGACTTTGAACGACTTTTTATTGATTCTTTTCCTTATTATGCCGGGATGACTGAAAATGCCATTCAATATTTTGTAGATACGACGATCGATGAGCAACCGGCCGGTTTTGATGTTGCGACCGTTTGCCATGAACGATTTACCATGGATACTTGGACAGATCCGATCATTTTGAAAGATCCTTTTGATTGGATTGTTGATCACCCGGTGCGGGATATTGCAGAATGGATTCGGCATGTGTATTTCAGCCAGCCGCAAATGGTCCAGAAACCAATTCAAAAATTTATTCAAGATTACGAAACACAGACGTCTTTATCTCCTTTTGCTTGGCGGTTACTGTATTCCCGTTTAGTTTTGCCAATTCACTACTTTCAATGTATTGAATTGTATTACGCCCGTTTGGCAGATAATTTTGACAATAGCATGACAGGAGAAATAAAGAAAATTCTCAATCAATCCGGTGATTATGAACGTTTCCTGGCTCATTTTTATGATATGGCCGGAGCTCCTCATCGTTCACTTCAATTACCAAAGCTCGATTGGTTCAACTAACCATCCGTGGGAAAAACCCCCACGGATGGAAATTTCACTTTATTTTTATGATATAATAATGGCAGTAGAATAGATTGAAGTTTTGGAGGGTTAGTTATGTCATCGAAACCGTATATATACATAACAAGAAAACTGCCGGAAGAGATAATTAATAATCTTTGTACATTTGCCGATGTTGGCATGTGGGAAAAAGAAGAAGAACCGGTTCCACGGGAAATATTATTGCAGGAAACGAAGAAAGCGGACGCACTGTTAACGATGTTATCTGACCGTATTGATGAAGAAATTTTTCAAGCAGGCGAAAAATTGAAAGTAATTGCAAACTTGGCGGTCGGCTATGACAATATTGATATTGAACTTGCCACAAAATACGGAATCGCTGTTTGCCATACACCCGATGTTTTAACCGATACGACTGCTGATTTGGCCTTTTCCTTATTATTAATGGTGGGGAGACGTTTAGCTGAGTCCGTAGAATTGGTAAAAAGTGGAGAGTGGAAAAGTTGGAGCCCGCTATTTATGGCAGGTACGGATATCCATCATAAAACAATTGGAATTGTTGGCATGGGGAAGATCGGTGAAGCTTTGGCAAAACGGGCATTAGGCTTTGATATGAACGTTTTATACCATAATCGTCATCGGAAAATGGATGTTGAAAAAGCATTAGGGGTTCACTATCGCTCTTTTCCTGATCTTGTAACTGAGTCCGATTATGTTGTTTGTTTAACCCCGCTGACGGAAGAAACAAGAGGAATGTTCACCAAAGACGTATTTCGAAAAATGAAAAAAACGGCATTTTTTATCAATGTGGCCAGAGGTGCGGTAGTGATAGAAGAAGATTTACTGTTGGCACTTAGAGAAGGAGAAATTGCCGGAGCGGGTCTTGATGTATTTGAAAAAGAACCGATTGATCCGCAACATCCTTTTTTAAAAATGAAAAATGTAGTTGCTCTCCCGCATATCGGCAGTGCATCAATTGAAACACGAACAGCAATGATGAAGCTTTGTTGCCGGAATATCGAGTTGATTTTGAAAAATGAAAAGCCGATTAGTATAGTGAATGAAGCAGTGTTTTTAGCTAAATGATTGAAAATTTATTCCATGCGTTACGCTGAGAAAAAAGGGCTGGGGTAAAGATCCCCCGCCCTATAATCAATTTAAAACACTTGTTCAACTTCTACAACACCCGGGACTTCTTCAAATAATGCCCGTTCAATACCCGCCTTCAATGTAATAGTCGAACTTGGGCATGTTCCACAAGCACCAAGTAACCGCAATTTAACAACGCCATCTTCCACATCAACAAGTTCACAATCCCCGCCGTCACGGAGAAGAAACGGACGCAGTTTATCTAAAACCTCTTGGACTTGTTCTTTTAATTCAGGCATTCCATCGCACTCCTTTCTAAATCCTATTATAATAAGGATAGAGAGAAAAATCCATTTGTTAGTTTTGTAAAGAATCCCAGGTCTAATTTTTTTGACCCTTGATGCATGGTTCAGTGAAATCGGCTGTAAATGGATCTTTCGCAGCTTCCTTGTGGGCTTAACCTTAAGTCCTAAAATTTTCAACTACTTAGAATCTGGGAAATTTTACTTTTAGTGGTTAAAAAATTGTACTCATTGTCATTGTTTGAGATGATTGTAAAATGTAAGGGAGAAAGGAGAATACCTATGGAAATTTTCAATCCGGTTGTCATTACCATTTATGGTGCGGAACAAATTTGTGCAAGTTGTGTTAATCTGCCATCATCAAAAGATACGTATGAATGGCTGCAGGCTGCAATTTCAAGAAAATATCCGAATCAACCATTTGTGATTGATTATGTCGATATTATGAATCCGCCTGATGATGAGGAAAAGCGGCAATTCGCCGAAAAGGTAATTGAGGAAGATTTGTTTTACCCGGTTGTCGTCATTGGTAATCAAATCGTGGCGGAAGGGAATCCAAATTTAAAGGTAATTTACGCAGAAATGGAAAAATACGGATATAAGTAAGCTGGACTTTAAAAAAGGTTTATCCCGGCAAACAATGTATGTTTATAATAATTAAGACAATTTCCTCAAATCGAGGAAATTGTCTACTATATTTTCAACCGTTGTGAAATTTATACAGCCAGAGAATCCCGGATTTTAATAGTCTTGCTACACGTCCGGTCAATGGACGCTCAGCGACGAGACCGAATCCTTGTTTTTTCCCTAACGAACCAAGAATCCCTTTCAATTTTATTTCCGGCAACTCATCCGGCAAATCTTCCCCATTCCATCTTTTTAATAATACTTGAGCAATTTGGTCGCCTTGTGCTTCTGCAAGTTGGGCACTCGGTGCAAACGGCAAGCTTGCACAGTCACCGACTACGTAAACATGTTCATTTCCGGGAATATTATGATAAGGTGTCAAAACAACTCTCCCGGATTCGTCCTTTTCAACATCAAGTTCGCGAACAACTTTATTTGGGCGAATCCCTGCTGTCCAAACAATACAATCAAATTTCATTGGTTCATCATGATTATATAAAATGCCTTCTTCCACTTTTGTGATATTTGCATAGTTGACAATGGTGACTCCATGGTCTTGAAACCAATCGTTGACATATTTACTCAACTTCTCCGGAAACTTTGAGAGAACCATTTTGCCACGATCAAACAAAAATATTTTTAAATCAGGTCTTGATTCATGAAGCTCACTGGCAATTTCTACTCCGCTTAATCCGGCACCGACAATCGCCACTCTTGAACTTCTAGGCAAATTATTTAACGCATTATTTGTCTGTCTCGTTGCTTCAATGGATTGGATTCCGTACGTATACTGATCGGCCCCCGGAATATCATGGTACTTATCTTCACAGCCTAATCCAATAATAAGATCATCGTAAATAATTGCTTCATGGTTTTGCAATTCAACTCGGTTGTTTTGCAAATCGATATGACTCACTTCATCATTAATAAATTCCAGTTGCGGGTGATTCGGAAATGCTACCCGAATGTGGTTATCCGGGATAGTCCCGGCTGCCAGGGCATAAAATTCGGTTTTAAAACAGTGATAAGGTGCTTTATCCACTAGCACGATTTTAATGTCTTCTGGAACTCCGCTTTGGAAAAGTTTTTGCATAATCCGCATTCCACCGTAACCGCCGCCTAAAATGACAAGTTTTTTCATGGTATTTTCCCCTTTGTTTGATTCTAGTTACTCCTCAATTTTTGTTAAACTTTTATTTTTCTAATATTATAAAATTGGAAGTGAATCCCCTTTCATTTCTGAAAAACATATTCAATAAAATTATATTTGAATGATAAGAAATATACAACCGATATTTACTATTTTAGCGGGTTCACAACAAATTGGATAGGAAACCGACCCGGAACACGAAAAAACATTGTGAAATAATCAATTCCATTTCGTTGTGAATTACAGCAAGAATGTTTATACTAAAAGTATAGTTAAAAAAGGAAAAACATCCTTGATACATGAAGGAGGTTTCAAAATGGAAAATGTGATTTTTTTATCGGAATCTGCCGCATACCAAGTAAAAGACATGATGGAACAAAATAATGAACAAGATGCGTATTTACGTGTTTTTGTTAAAGGCGGCGGCTGCAGTGGTTTATCCTATGGGATGACTTTGGAACATACAGTGAAAGAAACGGATATTGAGTTTGAACAACATGGTATAAAAGTTCTTGTTGAGAAAACAGATGCTGCCATCTTACAAGGAACAAAAATAGATTATAAACAGTCTCTCCTCGGAGGCGGCTTTACGATTGATAATCCGAACGCAATTGCCACTTGCGGATGCGGCTCATCTTTCCGTACCGCAACAAATGCCGGAGCACCCGGTGATTGTTAACATTAAGATGACAAATCGGGATACGAATAAATGGTTGGGAAAAGAAAAGCGCAGAGCGCCCGCTTAGCGACGTACAAACTGGAGCGCCCCGCAATG